>Ga0315336_1000445_pt1 | contig 117115 bp, 97 predicted proteins | sample ASW5metaG_FD_204512 | JGI IMG/M metagenome (GOLD analysis project Ga0315336, IMG submission 204512) | Ammonia-oxidizing marine archaeal communities from Monterey Bay, California, United States - ASW #5 | ecosystem: Environmental > Aquatic > Marine > Intertidal zone | place: USA: California... | reverse complement strand
GCCATCGAGGAGTACATCAAAAGCCACAACGCCGATCCCAAGCCTTTCGCCTGGACCAAAACCGCCGACCAAATCCTCGCCTCCCTCGCCCGCTTCTGTAAGCGAACTTTAGAGACAGGACACTAGCTGATCGGGGTCTCCGAAGGTCGAAAGGAGGACCGGCTTGCGACCGCCGACGACGTGGCTGACCTGTCCGCGTACGGCCAGGAACCGGCGTCCTTTCTCCTCGTAGTTGTTGCCGGGATATCGCTTGCGGCCGTCGAGATCGCACTGGTAGCCGCGCATTGCGAACTTGTTCTCGGGAGTGACCGGGTCGGGAATGATCGCGCTGCGATAGTTGATGCCGCTGTTGCCTTCGGGCGTGATGCGGTAGTCGAGCTTGAGCTCAAAATCTCTCGGACGGCCGCCGCGCCAGACGATGAAGGTGTTACTGCGAACGACGGTCGCGGGTGTGATCTCGCCGACGAGCGACCCGTTCTCGACTCGCCAATAGCTCGGGTCGCCCTCCCAACCTTCAAGGTTCTTGCCGTTGAAGATGGACTCAAAACCGGGCTCGTCGCCATCGATCGCCTCGGGACGGTCGCTCTGGCGCGGCACGTAAGGCTCGCTCGGCTGTTGGCCGGCGAGCGGCCGGAGCCCCAATGGCGTGAGCGCTCCGAACATGGTCTTGAGGAAAGGTCGGCGGTCGAGGCGCTTCATGGCAGCTAGAGTCTATCACTGGACGGCGGCGGTGCCGGTTCCTGCCCAGCAACCGCTTGTGCCGCCTATCAGCGCTGGCGCTACTCGACTGCGATCGTGACGTCCGCGCGACTGCTGATTCCTTCCATCTCGATGAGGATCGGTATCGCGTCGCCGGTCGGCACGCCCGCGGGGACACGAACGACGATCTCGTTCAGCGCTACGAACAACGCCGCGAGTCCGGAGTAGGCGACATCTTTGTCGGGAACGCGTACTCCGCCGATCGTAACGGTTGGCCTCGTCAGAGTAGTGCGGCGCACGACGTTCGAAAGATCCGGCAAGCATTGGCCGTCGGGCTCGCACGAGTTGAGGCGGTCTTCGATCTCGGGGTCCACCGGACCGAGACCGTTGGCGTAGATCGTGAGGTAGTCGCCCTCTTTGGCCGGACGGCTTGCCGCTACAGCGCCGACCGGAGCGGCAACGTCCAGGGAATTAGAGAAAACGACTATGCCTTGGCCCGAACCCGTCTGCGTCAGCGTGTAGATGGCGGGCGAGAACGTATTGAGCTGCACGATTCGCGGCTCGCTCGATCCCAGCGCGTTGGTCACAACCATGGTAGTCGTACCGCCAATAGCAATGCCGGGAAGCTCCAACAGCTCGCCCGGGAGCTGCACGACCAGCTGTCCTGGTGAGGCGTAGAAGAGGCCTGCGCGAATGCCGTCAAAGGTGACGAACACGCCGCCGAGATCAACCGGCAGGGGAATCGTCTCGGCGTGGTACTCGCCGTCGGTGAAGCGCAAACCAAAGATTGCTACCGCGGACTGCGGCGACATCGGATGACCCGGCAGCCCGAACGGCGTCATGCTAGCGGCGTTGACGGCGCCGTTCTCGCTGACCGAAGGGCCTAACGGAGGCGGAGGCCCATCTCCGGGTGTTACGACCAGAGTGACCAACAACTGTCTTGTCTTGCCGCCGCCGCTGATGAACAGCGGCCGGCTGTAGACGCCCGGCGGTAGACCGGCGGGGTTAACCGTCACGAGGAAGGAGTCGACTTCGCCGTTTGAAGATCCGCCCCCGGGGTTTGCGCTCAGCCAACTCGCGCCCGGCTGAATCGTATAAGCGATCTCGCCGTTGACGGCTTGGACCGTGAAGGCCTTCGAAGCGGCCGGGGAGCCTTGCTTCAGCTCGAACGACAATGAGGAGGGACTGACCCGCAGCGTGGGCTCCGGATCGGGTTCCGGCTCTGGATCCGGATCCGGATCGACAATGCCCGTCGCCGTTCCGTCCAGAGCGTCAAGATCGGCTGAGCGCCAGCCGCCGCCGGGATGGAGAGCCGAGCCGTCGTAGACCATCGCCCACACATTCGTCGACAGTTCGTGGCTCAGCACGTCTTCGTCGTCGAAGGCGACGCCGCCGACCGTTCCCGTCGTATCGAAGGAGATCAACAGCAGACCGGTTTCGGGCTGAAAGTGGATGCCGTCGACGTCGAGACTCGAGGCCACGCCCGCCATCGAGCCGTCGAATGCCTGGCTCCAAACGCAACTCGCCGACAGTGCGGCAATGTCCTCGTCGTTGAAGAGTTGGCCCCCGAGCGTGACCGGCGTATCGAAGGAGAACCACATAGTGGCGTCGCGGGTCATCGCGTCGATCCCGACCCCGGAGGGCACGCCGCAGTCAGCCAAGTCCATGATCTCGCTGAAGACGCCGCCGTTGAGCCCAATCACTTTACGCGGAGTGGCAAAAACGCCGCCGGGCAGATTCGTCGAAGTATCGAGCACCAACAGATCGCCGGCGGCGGGGTCGGCGCTGCGGTGATAGGCCTGGAGATCGACGTTCGCCGGCAACGCTCCGGCGGCGATCGGCGTGATCGCGCCCGTCAGATCATCTTCGGCGACGTTCTGGTCGTCCAGTGTCTGGCCGTCGAGAATGACCGTGATGTCGGGGGAGAAGAGAATCGTATTCTGAACCGGCTGAGCAGCGATGGGCAGGGACACAAGCGCGACCAAGCACGCCGCGCCGAGGGCCGCGAGGTCGAGCTTGCGCGCAATCCGAGCGCCCAGCCCCATCAGAATCTGTGCCGTCAAACCCTTAGACATCGCTTCGACCAGCGCTCACTACGGGCAGGTCACCGTGCCGTTGCAGACGTTGCCGCCCGTCTCGAAGCCTCCGCCGTCGACGGTTCCGCCGGCATTGGTGCTGAGTACGTTCTCCGCGAAACCGCTCGCGCCGTTGAGCACAAGCCCAAACCCCGTGTTGTTTATAACTGTATTGCCACGCACAACGCTTCTGCCGGCTGTGATGCCAGCGCCGGTGTTCGAGTCCACCGCGTTATTCTCTACGACGCATCCCGAACAAAAGATGCCGCCGGCTCCGTTCCAGTTCGCCGTGTTGCCACGGACGACGCAGCTCTGGCCACAGTCAATGCCGAGGTCGCCGTTGAAGCTAGCAATGCTGTTCTCAACGCGCCCTCGCTGGCCCGCCGCGATGCCCTTGAAGCCGTTACGGATGGCCCAACTCTCGACGATTGCAGTACCCGGCGCCTCACCGTCAGTGGCTAGGCCGATTGGGACTTCGATGCCGCTGCTGCCGTTGCTAATTACCCTCACGCGCTCGACGCGCCCGAAGATCAGTGTGATGCCTCGATTCCCGGCGCCGCGTACCGTGCCGTTGCGGATCGTGATGTTCTCAGGCGCGAACCCTCCGGGTAAGTCTCCGCTAATCCCGTCGCCCGAACCCGTCGGGCCGCACGTGGTCGTTGGGGTGTTCGGCACAGAAGTGCAGAAGGTTGGCCCGATGATCGCAAAGCCGCCTAGGTCGACAGTGACGTGGTCAGCCGTGATGAGAATTCCGCCGGTGTTCTCATCCGGCAACGCTAGGTTGCCGGTCAGGCGGTAGCTGCCCGACTCGCTAAGAGTCACCGGTAGGCCCGCGGCGTCGCCCGGCGTCACGCCGCCCGCGGCGGCGGCGGCTTGGTTGATCTCGATCACCCCATCGCCCGCAAAGGCGGAAACGCTCAAGACCGTGAGTAGGAGAAAGGCTGACGGCAGTCTCATCTGGGTTCCTCTGGAATACGCGAATCTGCTCAAGAGTTGTAATCGATGATGCATTGTATCGATCCGGAAGGTACGCTGCAATCACTAGATCGCGCTTAGCAGCCTCAACTCCTCGATCTTCGCGTAGCTGCGCAGATCGCGAGTCGCCGCGGCCGCTCCCTTCGCCTGCTGGGATCATTCCTTCCGCGAACTGTTTCGCGCTAAGTGGAAGACGGTGCATAATAGACCATTCATGCCCAGGTATCGTGTCTATCTATTGTCCGAAGCACGCGTGACCGGTTATCGCGAGCAAGCTCCCCGAGAGGCGCCGATCGAGCTGCGCGCTTCGCACTACAAACCATCCTCCGAGATCGAAGCGCCGGGCCTCTACGAGGCCTGGAAGCTCTTGCAGGAGGCGGAAGTCGAAGAGCGCTCCTACGGCGTCGGCGATCTGCTAGGCGAGGTCGACTCAGACAGGCTATGGGTCTGCCATTACTGGGGATTCGACGAGGCGAGTTGGCGCGACGGTCAGGCTCCCGAATCGGCGGAGCCGTCCAATCAACTTGAGGCCGAAGAAAACGCCCTGGCGCAAGCAATGAGCTGACGATACTATGAAGGCAGAGGCCCTGATTTGACCCAAGAGACGGACGAAGCGTCACGACGCCTGACTGATTCTCACGCCGTGGTCGCCTACCTGCGATGCGAGGCGGCCGGTTTTATCGATGCGCTGCGATGCGAGCTCACGCCGGGCTGTCCCCACCACTCCCACGTGACCGTTTTGCGGCCTCGGCCTTTGGATGCCGACACGGCAGAGCTCGCCGAGCGTTGCCGTCAAATCCTAAGCCGTTTCGATAGCTTTGAGATCGAGCTCGGCGACGTCAGCGTCTTCGAGAGCACCCGGGTCATCAAGGTGAGTCTGAAGTCCGGGATCTCCGAGTTGCGGACGCTGCACGATATCCTCAACGCCGGGCCCTTGGCTCAAGAGGACGACTTCCCCTTCGTTCCGCATGTCACCCTCTGCCAGGAGGCGCCGCCCGAGCGCTTCGACGAGTTTCTTGAGGCCGCCCGCGTCCGCTGGGCCGCCTACCAAGGATCGCGCCGGGTCCGGGTCGAGAGTCTCACGCTGGTGTGCCAGCGCGAGGACGGAACTTGGGCGGATCTCGCTGAGCTGCCGCTCGGCCAGCCTCAACCTGTTCGCGCGTTCTAGGCGCTGGTCGAGGGTCCAAGGCGCGAACGGGGCGGAGCGCGTCATCACGACACGGCCGTGTCTCCCAGGCGACACGTCGCCGTCTCAGTCCTCTGATCGAGCCTGTTGATTCCAAAACGTTTCCGCTCCTGAGCGCAACGGCTTCGAACGTGCTCCCCTAGAGGGCGTTCGAGCGAATCACAACACCTATTATCAACACCATCCCTTCTGTCACGGTTCCGTTTGGGACTGTGGCAGGGGGGCCTTTTTCGCAATGAACAGCCCATCCCGAGCGGATTGGAGAACCCGAATCGGAACGGACCCCCTCCGGCGCAATTCTGACGCGGACCGCGTCGGAGCGGTAAAGCGGGCGTGGCTTTGGTCTGGATCGACGGCGGGCGTCTTCGCCGCTGAGCCGCTTGCCGGCCCGAACGTTTCGCACGCGCGGCCCTGACTCGACGGCGAGTCTCCTGCCTGGGCCGCGCGGCGAAACGGATTCTTTTGTATCCCTTTCTTTCGCATCACTGCTGCGCGGGTCTTTCGGGAGCCTCTGCTAGGCTGGCGAAGTGAGCCGCCGCCTGATCGTCAACGCCGACGACTTCGGCTTCACGCACGACGTCAATGCGGGTATCGTCGAGGCGCGGCGCCGCGGCGTTCTGCGGGCGACGACGCTGATGGCGAATGGCGCGGCGTTCGACGACGCGGCTCGGCTAGCACGGGAGAATCCTGATCTCGACGTCGGCTGCCACTTGGTTCTGGTGGGCGGCCGCTCGCTCTCGAGACCTGAGCAGCGGTTGCCGAAGAGCCTCTCTGAGCTGATCTGCCGCCTGGCGATGGATTGGAGACGTTCGGCGATCGAGGCTGAGCTGGCCGCGCAAATCGAGCGCCTGCTCGCCGCCGGAATCGAACCAACGCATCTCGACGCGCACAAACACACGCACCTGGCGCCGCCGGTGCTCGACGTCGTTCTCGAACTGGCGCGGCGCTATACGATTCGTTGGGTGCGGCGGCCGTTCGACATGCCGCTGACGGCTGCGGCAGCTTCGGCGCCGCGCAAACGCAGGATCGTGCAACGCGCGTTGCGGCCGATGGACAGAAGCTTTGAGCGAAAGCTGGTCGTCGCCGGTCTGCGAGCGACCGACGCTTTTGCCGGGTTCCAAATGACGGGCCTCTACGGCGCGGCCGAGCTGGCGGCGCTGATTCGGGCGCTGCCCGAAGGCCTGACGGAGTTCATGTGCCACCCAGGCCGCTGCACCGCCGAGCTCCGGGCCGCCCCGACCCGCCTGACCGAGAGCCGCGAGCAAGAGCTTGAAGCGCTGATCTCGGACGAGGTCCGGCGGGCCGTCGAAGAGACCGGAACCAAGTTGTGCGGATTCGTTGACGCCTGAGCCTCTTGTTCCGCGCTGCTACTTTTCGGCGATGTACTCGCGATTGATCCGAAACGCGACCGCGCTGAGCCCGATCAACAAGAAGCCGAAAAGGATCAAGGCGATCGGCCAGCCGACGACATCGGCAAAGTTTTCGCCTGTGTAGTAGACGACGTACCCCAAGACCGCCAGAGTGCCGACGAAGAGCAAACTGCGGCTCTTCACCCAGGTGCTCAAGAACACCAGACCGCAGGCGGCGCCCAAGAACAAGGGCTCCACCATGGAGCTCTCGATTAGCGAGAACAATCCCGCCAACATCATGACAGAGCTCACGAAGTACCAAAAAGGCGTGATCACTGCGTGACGGGTCTGGTCAATCGAGTAGGCGACGAGCAAGATCGAAAGCCCGACCGTAAAGGCGATCAAGTCCTCATCCAGCTCGAGCAGATCCATCGCCGTTCCGTACAACCAGGCCCCGAAAAACAGGGCCATGAACAGCAGAACAGAGCGCCTCGTATTGAGGAACGTTAGAATCTGCTGAATCAAAAGCGCGCCGGAGGCTAGGATGATCGCGTGCCGTTCGTCGCCGCCCGTTGAGAATTCGTCGAGGACCACCAGAATACCGGTGGGTTGCAGCAGCGCCGCCAGCAGGAAAAGCGGCGTCGCGGTCTTTTCCCAACGTTCGTCGTTGACCGCGAAGAGAGCCATGACGAACGCCGCAACGCCCGAACCAAGCGTGACGGTGATCCTGGCGATCGAGTTCATCGCCTCCCACTGCATCTCTATGAAGACGCCCAAGCCGGCGAGCACGAAGATCCCGCCCAAGTAACCGAAGAGACGCGTTAGGACGGACGACTTGGAATCGGAAGCCGCCTCGGTGAGAGACAGCTCCGCTGCTATTTCGGCCGCCGTCAGGTCGTGTTCGCGTGCGATGTCCGCGATGTGCTTAAGCGCTTGCTCTTTCGCGGTCATGGCGGTCTATGGGTCGGCTGAGTTAATGATCCAGCCTAGAAACCGAACACCGTACCAGTTGAAATCGTCGCCGGAAGTCACCGCAACCGCGGCGCCGTTCTTGGAGATCGCCAGGCCGCGCCGGTTCCGTCGGTAGAACAGGCCGAACAGATCGCCGCCGTTGCGCCGCCGCTCAACGAGCTCATACCCGTCAGGCGCAACGCGACTCGAGTCGATGACCGCGGCGCTGACCTCGGGAACCTCAACGATGACGCCCGCAGGCCCCCCCTCGGCCGCCTCGGGGGGCCCAAGGCTGATCTCGCGAACGCTGTCGCTGAGATGCTCGTACAGGAACAGCCGATTACGGGCGGCGTACTTGTCTGGTTCGATTAGAAAGGCGCGCACGCGGAGCTTGCGGGAGGAATCAACGTCGATTTCATAACGCCAGCGAGACGGCGGATTGGAGTAGCTGTAATCCTGTACGTACAGAAAATCGTACTGCGGCGGATCCACGAGCAGGCGCGGAATGTACGTTGCCAGTAAGAAGAAGACGACCACCGCAACCGGCAGTAGAATGCCGACGGCAAGTGCGGCGTTCTTGCGAAGTAGCTGTCCGATTGCCATACTTCCGCCCCGCAGGCGAGAACCAGCCCTACGATACTATCCCATTTCTAGCCGGATCCCCCGCCGCCGGCGCTTGCGCCCCTATGGCCAGGGTATCCGGACGGCTCAAGCGAGATGGAGCGCGACTGCAGCCGAGCGCAGCGGACCCAGCCGCCCCCAGACAGCTCCCTCCTCAATCGTTTCGCAGCCTCGAGAGGGCGCCGCTATACGGCTGCCCACATCACTCCCCACAAGCGGCGGATTTCGATAGACTTGAGTCTCTAGTGGTGCTCGAGTCCCCGATTGGAACCCTGCTTACGCTGGCAAGGGTAAGAGCGAGAGGGTCCGGCGGAGGAACGCGCTTGGTTGGAAAAACGGCGAGGGACCGAGGAAAACGGATCAGTCCCCGCCGCAGAGAACGGAGTGAGTAGGTAGGAGGAAAAAATGATCAGAGTCTTAGGACTGTGCGTCGGGCTGCTGCTGGGAAGCGGGCTCGGCTTGGCTGAAAAGGCCGTGGACGCAACCTTTTACGGTTATGTGGATTCGGATGTTTGCGCCCGCGTGATGCTCGGGCCGGTCACCGACAGTCGGATTAAATGCAGCACGGATACGGCCAAGAAAGGGTCGCCTCCCGTCGTTGTTCGAGGCGCCGACAACGCGGTCTTCAGCGTCAAGAACAAAAAGACGGTGAAGAAGATGGTAGGCGATTTCGCCAAGATCTCGGGCGCGACGAAAGTGAAATCCGGGAGCATTAAGATCTCTTCAGCGGAGTCTGTTGAACTCAGCGCGATCCCCGCCGACGCAGCCGAGGTGAACTTGATGGACGTGCGGAACTACAGGACCAGCGGGGACCGCGTCTATGAACAAGTCCGCCACACCTTGGCGATGATGCCGTATATCAGCTACTTTGACTTCATCTCCTTCGCACTCGTGGGCGACGAAGTCATTCTGACCGGCTGGACGGTTCGCATTACAAATCGGCAGGAAGCGTACCGCCGAGTGAAGCAGATTGAAGGAGTCAGCCACGTTACGAACAACATCGATGTGCTGCCGATGGGGAGCATGGATATGCAAATTCGGGCGCAGGCCGGCGCTCGGCTGGGACGTATGTTGAGTCAATACTTCTGGGGGAATGGCTCCGACATCAAGATCATCGTGAAGAACGGCGACATCATCCTGTTGGGCACCGTGACCAGGCAGGGTGACTCGGACATAGCGAATATCCAGTGCAACACCGTGCCCGGCGCCTTCCACGTCTTCAATCTGTTGAGGGTAGTTCCTCCGCAGAAGAAAGGATGACGATCAGATGAGAAAGAGAAAGGGGGAAGTCATGTCGAGAATGTGGAACTACTCAAGACCAACGGTTCCCTGGCGTCTGCTGGCGGCGACGTTGACCATCCTGCTGACGGCGGCCTGCTCGCAGCAGCCGGCCAGTGAGTCCAGCGGGTCGAGTGCGGCAGCGAGCGTGAAGGTGGTGCCGGCGGGTCAAGATACTTCGGGATTTCTTCAGGATTACTCGAAGCTGGAGCCTCATCCAACGATAGAGGGCGCCGAGACCTATGAGAATCCCGACCCGCTTAACGACCTCAACGACTACATCGCGATGATCGTCGACCCGGTGGAAGTGTACGTAGCCAGCGATGGCGATCCTGCTTCGATCTCCGACGAAGGTTTGGAAGCCGTGACGGGGTATTTCCAATATGCGATCACGAGCGCGGTGGCTGATGCGTTCCCCATTGTGGATGAGCCGAATCCGCTGGCGCTGCGACTGCGTTCCGCGCTGGTTGGCGTAGATACCGGAGAAGGCGCTGCTGCGGGGGAGACCTCGGAGGAGACGGGCGAAGCGCTGACGCGAAGCATCAATGTCAGCGAAGTCATCGTGGAGTTCGAGTTGGTGGATTCGGAGAGCGGCGAAGTGATCGCCGCGGCGGTTGACACGGCGAAGTTGGGCTCGGGCGCGGAAGTCGGCACGACGCATTTCTCCCGTATGGAGAGGTTTGAAGAGGCGAAACTGGCCTTCGATGAATGGGCTTCGCGGCTTCGAGAGTTCTTGGACGCCGAGCACGAGATCGAAGGCGCGCCTGAAGAAGAACGGACTAGAGAGTCCTATCAACCCTACGGCCCGTCGTAAAACCCGCGTCGGCTCCCCCCGGGGGCCAATGTGAGACGGACAACGGGGGCTCGCCGGCATTGGTCGGTCGAGCCCCCGTTTCGCGTCTAAGGTAGGCTAGTCCTGAGCGGCGCTCGGGCAGGTTCTGGAAAGCGGGCTCTCGAGACTCGTGGATCCGTTGCTTCCATGCCCGCTCGATATCGCGCACGCGGTCGGGATGCTCGAGGGCGAGGTCGGCGGTTTCGACGCGTTTCGGCGCCCTAGCGAACGCCTCTCGCCGTCAGCCGACCGATTCCGCCAGTGCGCCGTTGTCCTTCACCGCCTCCAAGTCGGCCCGGAAAGAGGAACCCTCCCAACGGGCGACGACCGCGGGCGCAGTGCAGTGGCTGAGAACATTTACACTGGTCCGCACCGGGTCGATCAAGGCGTCGACGCCCAGCAGCATAGCAAGGCCGGCCATGGGCAGTCCGAAGCTCTCAAAGAGCGCGGCAAGAATCACGAAGTTGGCCCGCGGAATTCCGGCGACCCCCTTGCTTGTCAGCTTCAGAGTCAAGAGGATGAGCAGCTGCCGCTCGATCGACAGCTCGATGTTCGCCGATTGCGCCACGAACAGCGAGGCCATCGCAAGGTGAATCGTGCTGCCGTTGAGGTTGAGGCTCAGGCTCAGGGGCGCGACGACGCCAAGGATGCGTTTGGGGACGCCGAAACGCTGCATGTTCTCGAGCGTTTGGGGCAAGGCGGCGGCGCTCGCAGTGGTCGCGAAAGCGATCAAGAACGGCTCGCGCGCGAAATGTACGAATCTCCTGAGCGGGATGCTGGCCAAAGCTAGACTGCCGCCCAGCACGACAAGCAGGAAAAGCGCTTGCGCGAACCAGGCGGCGCCGACGAAGCGCGCAAGGCCTTCGAGCGCCGCGGAGCCGCTGGTCGCGACGGTGCTCGCCGCAGCCGCCAACACGGCTGCCGGCGCGAGGTACATCACGTAGTCCGTATAGCGGAACGCAACTTCGGCCAGCGAGTCGGCGAGCTCGACGACTGGACGGGCCCTTGCGCCAATCGAGAGGCAGGCTACGCCGAATAGAAAGCAGAAGACGACTATCTGCAACACGTCGCCGCGGGCCATGGCATCGATGATGCTTGTCGGCACGGCGTTCTCAAGCGCGGCGGCAAACCCGAGCGGTTCGGCTTGGAGCACGCCTTCGGATGGGAGCGACAAGCCCTTCCCGGGTCGCACGACGAGGACGGTAAACCAGCCCAGCAGAAGAGCGATCGTAGTCGCCGCTTCGAAGTAGAGAATGGACTTCCAACCCAGGCGGCCGAGATTGCTCAAGCTGCCGGCGCCGGCGATCGCACGCACGAGCACGCCGACCAGGACCGGCGCGATGATCGAGCGAATCAGGCGCAGGAAGAGAACGCTTACGAATTGGATCCGTTCGGAAAACTCAGGAGCCAGGAACCCGAGCGCAACGCCGGCCGCAGCGGCCAGCAGCATCCAAGAGGTGAGAGACAAGCGGCCAAGAACCCCGAAGACGCTCGGTTTGCGCGGGTTGGTAGGCACGGGCTTGGTTCGCAGTTGAAGCCGAGCGGCGCGCCCGTTCGGCTACGGCAGCAGCTAAGCATAGCAAGGCGGCGCGCCCCCGCCTGCCGTGCTCACTCTCGCGAATCGGACGCGCCGGGTGCGGCTAGAGACGAGCAACCAAGCTGCAGAACCTCGTCGCCTGCTGCCCGGACAATGTCTCGAATTGCTGCGACAACAAGCTCTGGTTGGTTTCCGATGCCGTGGCCGGACTTCTCGGCGACAATCTGGCACGACCGGGTGGAGAGCGTCGCCATGTCGCGCTGGAACTCGGCGTTGATCTCAGCGCGGCGACCAGATTGGTTGCCGGGCGAAACCACTGCGAGCGGGATGGTTAGTTGACGCCTAGCGGCCGCTACTTCACGTCCGCTTTCCCTTGTATGCTCGAGCTCGTCCGCCATGGTCTGGTAGCGGCTAGTGCGATATGCCGTCGCGCGTACAAACTTTCGTACATCGGGATCGGCTCCTTCAGGCGAAGACCCAAGTGTCACGCCCGCCAAGCGCAGGATTCCTAAAGACGCCGCGATCGGCCCAAGCTTGAGCAAGACGTCCGGCGGCCTGCCCGAAGGTACGCCGGCGGCGGCATAGCGCTCGCCCTGGCTTTCGTGAGACGCACTCACAAGTACAAGCCCGGCGACGAGATCCGGGTGCTTCGACGCTACCATACGCGTGTTGAAGCCGCCGAAGGAAAGCCCGACGAGGACGACGGGGCGGGCAATTCCGCTGTTCTCGATCAGTGCGGCGAGTTCCTCGGCGATTTGACCGCTTGTGCGCGGCGCGGGTCCTCGATCGCTGTAACCCATTCCGGCGCGATCGTAGGTGCAGGCCTGTGTGAACTTGGCGACCTCGGGTGAGATGTCGGACCAGTCGAAAGAGTCGCCGCCGAGACCGGAATCAAACAGTACGGATGGAGTCCCCAGCGGGGCTGACCCAGTGCACCAAATGTGGAGCTGGTGTCCGCCGACGTCGACGAGTTTTCCGGGCGGCGGCGTTGCCGCGAGATCGCTGCGGTCCGCCAGCCAGCGGTAAGACACGCCGGCAGCGGCAGTGATCAACAGCAACACCAAGACGCCGAGCAGGACTCTCTTGAGCCGGCTGGGCAGGCGAATCATCAGAGATCGTAGACACCGCCCGCCGCCGGAATGCTCCTGAGCCAACCGTGCTTCCGTAAATGACCTTGTCGGAAGCCGAGTATCAGCCCGCCGAAGGGACTCTTGCCAGTAGCTCCTCGACGTCGATCACATGCGTATGCCGCGCCCGCATGTTGGAGAGGGCACGCTCATGAACGTCGTCGGCTTCCAACCAGTGTCCACGGCGATCCGATTGACCGACCGTGGCCGTCCCGTCGGCTAGGACGTAGACAGTGAAGCCGAGGTCCCCGGCGCCGCGTACGGTAGCCTCAACGCACTTGTTTGTCATGAAGCCGCCGACTACTAGAGTTTGATGCCCCGCCTGCCTTAATTGGAACTCAAGACCGGTTCCGACGAACGCGCTTCCGGTCGTCTTTCTGACGACGTGTTCCCCGTCAACCGGCGCCAGCTCGTGCTTGAAGTCGTTGCCTGGCTGGCCTGGATGATAGGGGGAGTCTGGATTCGGGGAGTCATCGGCGATCAGGTAGGCGGGCCATCCAAGCTCCCGCCAGCGTTCGAGCACGCGCCGCAAGTTGGGAATCAGCTCCGGATTGTTGCGTTTACCCCACTGCGGCGAGTCCATCGCGTTCTGAACGTCAATGATCACGAGAGCTGTGTCTCGATCGAGTCTCGGAGCAGCGGGCATACCGTCCATGTCTCTCGCCGGGGCGTAAATCTCAGACGGGCGTCGTGAGCGGAGCTTCCTTCTCAGCGATGATAATGGCCAAGATTCGCGCTGTTGTGTCCCCGCCGTTTCCGGACACCAGATGGACCGCATCCGGCGGTTCGTAGAAAACCTCGCCTGGCCCGAGAACCTTTTCCGGCTCGCCTTTGACGGCGAACCGAAACTGGCCTTCGAGCACATAGCCCAGCACGAAGCCAGGATGGCGATGCGGCGCTGAACTTCGTCCTGGCTCGTAGACGACTTCGACGAAGGTGGCTTCCAGGCCGTCAAAATCACCGGAGAGAGGTTGTTTGCGGATCACAGCCGCTCGGGAGGGCGAGGGGGCGGCCGCCGCGAGGCCCGCGGCGAAGAGCGTTCTGAGTAGGGCTCGACGGTTTTCCATGATTTCTTGAGCTTACACCCGGGTCCGGCCCACAACTACAGAACAACCGCGGAACAAGCTAGGCGGCGCCGGTGTCTACCAGCTCAGCCGGAGCCACAGGCACGGATTGTCGAAACGCCCATGCAACAGTTGCGCGAATGGGAACAACTGGACGCGCCCGAGGAGCGGGTATGGCTCGCCGCGATCATCGCGCTCGGCGCCGCGGGGTGCTTCGCGACGATGTTGAGTCCGATCGCAGCATCCGGAGGCGAGACTCTGATTTGGGTGGGATTGCGCGCGGTTTTGTACGTTTGCTTCGTCGCCTTGGCCGCGGTTGGGGCCTTCGGGCTCGCCCCGGGCGGTTCGCAAGAGCGTTCGATGTTTCGGCCCGGCCCGAGCGGGGTGCGCGTGGCCGTCGCCGGCGCATGGCTAGCGCCAGTGGTCATGTATGTGGCCCTCGATTCAGTGTGGGCTTTGCTTGCGGCCGTGCCTTTCGGGGTTTCGGCGGCAGCGATCCTCAGGCGGGCATTCCCGGCCAATGGGGAAGCCGGCGCCCAAGAGGCGTTCCCTAGCCTGTTGTTTGGGACGACCCAAGCGCCGAGGAACGCTGTCTGGACGCGTTCAGCTCGGTTCAAGCTTGCCGCGCTAGCGGCGTACGGCTCGGCGGCGTCAGCCGCTGCGGGATACATCCCTATCTCCGTACTGTTCGCCGCCGCAGGCTCGCTTGGGTTCGCCTGGCCTCGTGGCTTGCCTGAGTCGAGGAGGCGACCCGTCCGCGACGATCCCAGGCGCCACATTGCCGGACAGGCGTGGCTGGGGGTCGCATGCGCGACCGTGCTGACAATTGGCGCTCTGCACCCTAAACTCGGCCGCGCCTACGGATCGTGGAAAGCTCCTGCCGTGGCCGGTGATGCCGCGCCAAGCTTGTCGGGTCAATACTCATCCGTCATCTTGCTTAGCGAGCCGAAGTCTTCGGAAACGCTCCGCACCCCGGGCCCGTCGAGTTTGCCGGCACGAGGGCAGGCGTTGCACGAAACGGTCGGTATTCCCTTCTCCGGCGAGTATTGGTTCTTCTATTGGCCTATGAGCCGCCCTGGGACGCGCGCGTACGTCCGGCGGGGCGACCCGACTTCCTTCGAGTACGTTTCGACGGACGACAGCCCGATGACGATGCAGGCCCGTCAGGCCCTCAGCACCCCGCTCGATACTCGCTGCTGTAGTGCGATCGACGTCGTTCTCGAGAGCAACGAGGCACGGCCAGGAACGGTCTTCCTCGAACTAATCCTGCTCCAGTCTGGCCGGGAGCGACCCGTCTCACAGAGTCTGGGCGCCCTCCCGCTTACAACCTCCTCCCAGGCGCAGGACGACCCCTCGAGGCCCGCCCAGCCCCCCTTCCGATTTCCGATTCCGGAGGACTCCCTGGTACGAACCGTCAACGAATTGGCGGTCTCGTTCCACCTAGACAGCTCAAGAAGCGGTCGCAGCGCGAAACTGGCGATCGACCGATTTGAGCTCGTGCCGTAGGGAAAAGCAACAGAAATCGTTCGGATCAGAGCTTGGCGCCTAACTGATCGCCTACAATGTTTTCGGCGCGTCGACGCCGGAGGTATGGTCATGAAGTTCATCGCAATTTTGCTTGCCGCATTTGCTCTCATTACGCAAGCCGCATCAGCGCAAGAGTACGATCTACTGCTCAAGGGCGGTCACGTCATCGACCCGCGCAACGAGATCAACCGCGCCATGGACGTCGCCGTCAAGGACGGTAAGATCGCGTCGGTCGCCGAGAACATTTCGTCGAACCAGGCGCAACGAACGGTCGACATCGCCGGACTCTACGTGACGCCTGGCCTGGTCGACATCCACGTGCACGTCTACGCCGGCACCGGCATGCGCGGAGCCTACTCGGGTGACAACAGCGTCTACCCCGACGGCTTTACCTTCCGGACGGGCGTGACTACGGTAGTCGACGTAGGGAGCTCGGGTTGGCGCAACTTTCCCGACTTCAAAGACCGCGTGATCGACCGCTCGAAGACGCGCGTGCTCGCCATGCTCAACATCGTTGGCAAGGGCATGGGCGGCGGCGCGATCGAGCAGGACCTCGACGACATGGACGCCGCGGCGACGACGAAGGTGATGAAGCAGTTTCCAGAGACGATCGTGGGCGTTAAGTCGGCGCACTATACTGGCCCCGAATGGGACTCGGTCGACCGCGCCGTCAAAGCGGCCGAGGCGGGCGGCGGCGTGGTGATGGTCGACTTCGGCGAGTTTCGTAAGGAGCGCCCCTTCGAGGAACTGGTGCTCGAGCATCTCCGCCCCGGCGACATGTACACCCACATGTACCTCGGCCGCGTGCCGATGCTAGACGCCAACGGCCGCCTACGCTCCTACCTTTTTGAAGCGCGGAAGCGCGGCGTGAAGTTCGACGTCGGCCACGGCGGAGGCAGCTTCTGGTGGCGCCAGGCGATCCCGGCCATCAAGCAGGGCTTTCGGCCGGACTCGATCTCGACCGATCTGCACATCGGCAGCATGAACAGCGGCATGAAGACGATGCTCAACGTGATGTCGAAGATCCTCAATCAGGACGTACCGCTCTACGACGTCATCGAAATGTCCACATCGAACCCGGCGAACCAGATTAAGCGCCCCGAGCTGGGGAATCTCAGCGTCGGCTCGGGCGCGGATGTTGCGGTTATCCGCATGGACACCGGCGAGTTCGGGTTCCTCGACGTGCGAAACGCCATGGCGTCCGGAACGAAACTGTTGGTAGGCGAGCTGACCTTGCGCGACGGCGAAGTGGTTTGGGATCTAAACGGGCGAGCCGGCGTTCCCTGGCAGGAGTTCTACGACAAGAAGTAGGGGCGGCTTAGCCGCTTACGGCCCTCTCCGCTAGACGTGCCTACTCGCTGCGGAACTGGTCGGTGAAGGCGACAAACGTTTCGAGCTTGGCGCGGGCGGAGCCGGAGTCGATCGCTTTGGCCGCCGCAGCCGCGCCTTCGCTCAGACTCGTCGCCTTGCCGGCCAGCATCAGCGCCGCCGCTGCGTTCGCCAGCACCACGTCGCGCTCGGGTCCTCGGGCGCCGTCGAGGATTCGTCGCAAGATCGCGGCGTTCTGTTCCGCGTCCCCGCCCGCGAGCGAGTCGGCGGGCGCCTGTTCGACGCCGAAGTCTTCGGGGCGCAGCTTGCGCGTCCGCACCTCTCCGCCCTCGACCTCAGCAACTTGGGTCTCGGCACGCACGGTGATCTCGTCGAGCCCGTCGGCGCCGTGGACGACCATCGCGCGGCTCACGCCTAGCCGCGCCAGCGCCCGGGCGACGTCCTCGACGCGATCGTCGGCAAAGACCCCAACGAGCTGTGCGCCCGCCCCTGCCGGATTGGTCAACGGCCCCAGGAGATTAAACACGGTGCGCATCTTGAGCGCTCGGCGCACTGGCTGGACGTGCTTCATCGCCGGATGAATCAGCGGGGCGAATAGAAAACCGACTCCGGTCTCGTCGATTGCGCGCCCGGCCTGCTCGGGAGTCAACTGCACGACCGCGCCGAGCGCCTCGAGTACGTCGGCGGAGCCGCAGCGCGACGAGATCGAGCGGTTGCCGTGCTTGGCGACGGGCACGCCGACGCCGGCGACGACGAAGACCGCTGCGGTTGAGATGTTGAACGTATCGGCGCCGTCGCCTCCGGTGCCGCAGGTGTCGACCATGCTCTCCGCCGCAGTCGAGCACGGAATCGGCGCGGCGGCGGCGCGCATGGCACGCGCGAAACCGACGATCTCATCGACCGTCTCGCCCTTGGCGCGAAGCGCCGTCAGCAGTCCGGCGACTAGCGCCGGCTCGGATTCGCCGGATAGGATTTCCTCGAGCGCGCCAGCCGCCTCGGATTCGCTTAAGTCGCTGCCTTCGACGGCTTTATGCAGCGCTTCGACGACTCGGCCCATGAAGATTGCGTTCCCTTCCGACGATTCCGTATAGTGAAGATTCGGCGCGGTTTGCCGCCCGATTTCCCCCGATCCTAGCACGGGACTCTCCCCTCCATGAAAATCCACGAATATCAAGCCAAGGAGATCCTGCGTCAGTACGGCGTCCCGACGCCGCGCGGCGAGGTCGCCTTCTCGGTCGACGAAGCGCTCGCCGCGGCGGAGAAGCTCGGCGGACGCGTCGTCGTCAAGGCGCAGATCCATGCCGGAGGCCGCGGCAAAGGCGGCGGCGTCAAGCTGGCCGACGACGCCGCGCAGGCCGCGGAGATTGCCAAGCAGATCCTCGGCATGACGCTGGTGACGCCTCAGACCGGCCCCGGGGGCCGGCTCGTCAAGCGCGTGCTCGTTGAAGAGACGCTGCCGATTGCGCGCGAGATCTACCTCGGCGTCACGCTCGATCGCGCACGACGCAAGCCGGTCTTCATGGCCTCGTCGGAAGGCGGCATGGACATTGAAGAGGTGGCCGCCAAGACCCCCGAGCTGATCTTGAAGGAAATCATCGACCCCTCCATTGGCCTCTCGCCCTACCAGGCGCGGCGGATGGCCTACAAGATGAACGTCTCGGCTGAGGCGATGAAGGGAACGGTCGCGGCGATGATTGCACTGGCCAGGGCCTACGACGCGACCGACGCGAACCTGCTCGAGATCAACCCCTTCGTGATCACCGAAGACAGTCGTGCGGTAGCGCTCGACGCCAAGATGGATTTCGACGACAACGCCATGTTCCGCCACGCCGACATCGCCAAGCTGCGCGATCTCGACGAGGAAGAGCCGCTCGAGACCGACGCCATTAACCACGGTTTGAACTACATCAAGCTCGACGGCAGCGTCGGCTGCATGGTCAACGGCGCGGGCCTGGCGATGGCGACGATGGACATCATTCAGTACGCCGGAGGCAGCCCGGCGAACTTCCTCGACGTCGGCGGCGGAGCGAACGCGGATCAGATCAAGAACGGTTTCCGCATCATTCTTTCCGACCCCAACGTCAAAGCGATCTTGATCAACATCTTTGGCGGCATCTTGCGCGTCGACGTGTTGGCCGAAGGGGTAGTGGCGGCGGCGAAGGAACTCGAAATCGAGGATCCGATCGTGCTGCGGCTCGAAGGCACCAAGGTCGAAGAAGGCCGCAAGATTTTAGCGGATTCGGGCATGAACTTCACGGTGGCGGCGAACATGAAAGAGGCCGCCGAAAAGGTCGTGGCTCTGGCCAACTAGAGGTGCGGGAGAGAACGAAATGAGCGTACTAGTTGACGAAAACACCCGCATCGTCGTCCAGGGTTTTGGACGCGCCGGTCAGTTCCATGCCGAGCAATGCATCGCATACGGCTCGAAGGTCGTCGCTGCGGTGCATCCCGGCAAGGGCGGCCAGAAGATCTTGGACGTCCCGGTGTTCAATACTCTCGACGAAGCCGGCGCCGAGACTTCGCCGAACGCCACGATGATCCTGGTCCCGGCGCCGGGCGCCGCCGACGCGGTGCTCGAGGCGATCGAAGCAGAGCTGGCTTTGGCGGTCTGCATTACCGAGGGCATTCCGGCGCGTGACATGGTCGCGGTCGATCAACGCCTGCAAGGCTCGAAGACGCGGCTGGTCGGCCCCAACTGCCCTGGCGTGATTTCGCCCGGCAAATGCAAAATGGGCATCATGCCCGGACACATCCACAAGCCGGGCAAAGTCGGGGTGGTCTCGCGCTCGGGAACGCTGACCTACGAGGTCGTCGGTCAACTGTCGGCGCTCGACATCGGCCAATCGACCTGCATCGGCATCGGCGGCGATCCGATTATCGGCACCTCCTTCCTCGACGCGCTCGCGCTTTTCAACGCTGACCCCGAGACGGACGCGATCATGATGATCGGCGAGATTGGCGGCACGGCCGAAGAGACCGCCGCGGCTTACGTAAAGGAACACGTCAAGAAGCCTGTGGCGGCGTTCGTCGCCGGCCGCACGGCGCCTCCGGGGCGCCGCATGGGCCACGCGGGCGCAATCATCTCGGGCGGCAAGGGCACCGCGGCTGACAAAATCGCCGCGCTCGAGGCCGCCGGCATCGCCGTCGCTCCCTCGCCTGCGGAAATGGCCTCGACCCTCGCCAAGCTGCTCTAACTTTTTCTGGATCTAGAAACTTAAACAAGATGGCAACCGAACGCACCCTCACCATGATCAAGCCGGACGCGACCGCCGCCGGCGACACGGGGAACATCCTCGCCCAGCTCGAAGGCGCCGGCTTCAAGATCGTCGCCATGCGCAAGCTGCGGCTTTCGACCGAGCGGGCTCAGGCGTTCTACGCCGTGCATCGTGAGCGGCCGTTTTTCAGCGACTTAGTGAGCTTCATGACCGAGGGTCCGATCACGGCCGCCTGCCTCGAAGGCGACAACGCCATTGCGGCCTTGCGCGACGTGATGGGCGCGACCAACTCGAAGGAAGCCGCCGAGGGCACCATCCGCGCCAAGTACGGAACCGACATCGAGCGTAACGCCATCCACGGCTCGGACTCGCCTGAGAACGCGGCGATCGAGATCGCGTTCCACTTTGACGACTCTGATTTGGTCGGCTAGGCCGCCCGCAAGCTTCGCCCCAACCCTGGAGCGGCCCTTTTCAAAGGCCACTTTTCTCCCGCTTTCACCCTGGTACGGTACCGCTGTGCGCGTTTGCCGGGACGGACCGTCACGTCCCGAGCTTGCTCCGACCCTATCCAACAAGGCCATGCGCGTGCTATACCAAGTAACGCTGCCTCAGGGCGGCTAATTGGACTGTTGTATGGCGGGTCGACCCGTTCGGGGGTGGGTTCGCTCAGGAAGGAGGCCTATGAGCGCGACGGTATCGTCACCTCCCCCGCGAGCTTCAGAGCTCGAAGGAAGCACACCCCTCAAGTACCCTTTCCCCGGGATCCCGACAACATCAGACGGAGCAGGTTCGGTTGTCTGGGTCGAGACGAACATCTCGCAGGGTGCCTGCGCCTATCCGATCACGTCGTCCACCACGATGGGAGGCGGTTTTGAGGCCGCCGCCGCTAACGGGAAGAAGAATCTGTGGGACGAGGACCTCGTATTCCTCGAGCTCGAATCCGAGCATTCCGCCGCTTCGACCTGCGAAGGCTTCGCGGTCGCCGGCGGACGGGTTACCAACTTCACCTCCGGCCAGGGGCTGATCCTGATGAAGGAGGTGCTCTACACGATCTCCGGAAAGCGTCTCCCGATCGTCTTCCACATCGGCGCCCGGGCGCTGACCTCGCACTCGCTGAACGTACACGCAGGCCACGACGACGTCTACGGCGTCGCCGATTGCGGCTGGGGCGTGCTCTACGGCCGCAACGCCCAAGAGACGGGTGATTTGGCCCTGATCTGTCGCCGCGCCGCCGAAGATTCCGATACGCCCTTCTTAAATGTTCAAGACGGATTCCTGACGACTCACACGATCGAGAACGTCCTGCTGCCCGAGCCGGAGATGATGAAGCTGTACGTCGGCGACCCCAACCGCCGGCTGCGCAACCTGATGGACCCCGAAATCCCGCTGATGTCGGGCGTAGTCCAGAACCAAGACTCCTATATGAAGGGCAAGATCGCCCAGCGGCACTACTACGACAAGGTGTTGCCCGCCCTCAAGTCCGCCATGTCGGAGTTCCATCAGCTCACCGGACGCGACTACGACGTCGTCAGGCCCTATCGTTTGGATGACGCCGATTACGCCATCGTCGGCTCGGGGTCCATGATGGAGACAGCCGAGGCGGCCGTCGACTGGATCCGCGACAACATGGGCGTCAAGGTCGGGTTGCTGCACATAACGTGCTTCCGGCCCTGGCCTTCGAGCGACATCGTCGATGCGCTTAAGAACGTCAAGGCGATCTCGGTCCTCGAACGGCTCGACATTCCGACGCAACAGTCGAATCCGCAGCTCTGCGAGATTAAAGCGTCCTTCGCCGACGCCATGGCGGAGACCCCTGGCTATCCGAAGATTAGCTTCATGCCGAAGTTCTACGGGGGCTCGGCGGGTCTCGGCAGCCGCGACGTTCGCGCCGGCGACATCATCGCCGTGACGGAGAACATGCTCGCTGACGAGCCGAGGCACAATTTCAGCCTAGGCATCAAACACCCGACGGCGCTGACGTCCGACCAGGATCCCGACGTTCGCTCGCCCGACTCGTTCTCAATGCGCGGACACTCGGTGGGCGGCTACGGATCGGTGACGACGAACAAGGTCATCGCCACGATTGCGGGCGAGGCTTTCGGCATGGACGTGCAGGCCTATCCGAAGTACGGCTCGGAAAAGAAGGGGCTGCCGACGACCTACTACTTGACGATCGCGAAGGAGCACATCCGCTCTCACTCTGAGCTCAACCACGTCGAGTTCATTCCGCTCAACGACGTCAACGCGTTCAACGTCGGCGATCCGTTAAGCGGGCTCGCTCCCAAAGGCACTGTCTTCGCGCAGAGCCCGGACACCGACCCCGCGAAGATTTGGGAGTCGGTTCCGCCCTGGGCGCGCAACCGCATCCGCGAGAAGGAAGCTCATTTCTTTGCGCTCGATACGGTGAAGATCGCTCGTGAAGCGGCCTCGGAGGCCGATTTGCAGCAGCGCATGCAAGGTATTGTGTTGTTGGGAGTGTTCTTGCATGTCACTCCCTTCCGCGAACAATCAGGGCTCAGCGAGTCCGATCTTCTCGCAAGCGTTGAAAAGTCGCTGCGTAAGTATTTCGGCAAGCGCGGCGAGCAGGTCGTGCAGGACAACCTGACGGCGGTGAAACGCGGATTCTCGGAGGTTATCGAGATCACGCGCGACGTCATCGAATCCAATAAGGACGCCGACCTAACGGCCGGCCAGATGAGGGTGATCCAATGAGCGCGCCTGCACAGTCAGTCCTCGATGACTTCAACAAGAACATCGTCGACGTCGCGGATTTCAACGAGCGGGTCGTCGGCGCCTACAACCGAGGCGAAGCCGAGATCGGCCTCGACGCGGATCTCGGGACCGCGCGCAGCGTCATCCCGGCCGGTACGGGAGCGCTGCGCGACTTCAGCTACATCGCCCCGGATATCCCGGAGTTCCTGCCCGACAGCTGCGTCGGTTGCATGGACTGTGTCACGCAATGTCCCGACACGGCGATCCTGGCCAAGGTGATCGAGCCGGAAACAGTCGACGCCCAGCTCGAATCGGTGACCGACCCCATCGAGCGCGCCAAGATCAAGGAGCAGTGGACCGAGACCAACAAGTATTGGAAGGTTCGCGAAAAGAAGGGTCTCGGCGGCGGCAAGTTCGGTATCTTCATCGATCCGACGAAATGCAAGGGCTGCGCCGAATGCGTCGACGCCTGCGGCGATCATCAAGCGCTGACGATGATCCGCAAGAACGGCGAGAACCTGAAGTGGTACCAGAATTCCTTCGACTTCTTCAAGAAAGCGCCGGATACACCCGACAAGTTCGTCAACGAAAAGGCGCTCAGCGACATGATGCTGGTCGAGCGCTCGCTGCTCTACGTCGGCGGCGCGGGCTCGTGCATGGGTTGCGGCGAAGCGACAGTGCTTCGAATGCTCATGGCGGCCACGGGCTTCGTCTACGGCAAGCAGAACATGGGCATCGTCGCGGCGACTGGCTGCAATACGGTCTACACCTCGACCTATCCCTACAACCCCTACGTTGTTTCTTGGACAAATTCGCTGTTTGAGAACGCACCGGCGGACGCTATGGGCGTGCGCGCACGTTGGGACCAGAAGGGCTGGGGCGACAAGCGTCTGTGGGTGATCGGCGGCGACGGCGCCATGCTCGACATCGGCTTCCAGTCGCTCTCGCGCATGATGGCATCGGGCGTAGACATCAAGGTCCTCGTGCTCGACACGCAGGTGTACTCGAACACCGGCGGACAGGCGTCGACGGGCTCCTACATGGGCCAAAACGCCAAGATGTCTACCCACGGATCAAAGGATCACGGCAAGAAAGAGCACCGCAAAGAGCTGGCCAACATCTGCATGATGCACAAAGACGTCTACGTGGCCCAGTCCACCGCGGCGCACCCCAACCATCTCTACAAAGCCATCATGGAAGCGAACGCCTTCCCCGGTCCGGCGATTGTGAACACCTTCACGACTTGCCAGCCCGAGCACGGCGTCGCCGACGACATGGCCTATCACCAGGCCAAGCTCGCTTGCGATTCGCGCACGTTCCCGATCTTCATCTACGATCCGCGCAAGGGCGACCGCTTTAAAGACCGTCTCAGCCTGCAAGGCAACCCGCGGGTCAAGGACGATTGGTACGTCAACCCGAAGACGGAAGAGCAGATCGACTTCATCTCCTTCGCCAGAACGGAGGGGCGCTTCGCCAAGCACTTCGACAAGGAAGGTAATCCTTCGCCCGAGATGCTGGCGGCGCGCGACGATCGACTTGAGAACTGGCGCCTGCTGCAAGAGTTGGCAGGCCTCATCTAAGCCTTCAGGCGGGGTTCCCTATTCAGGGGGCCTCGCCCGAACTTCCGCATCGACATCGCTCCAGCCGTTTTGCTACAACGGTGTCTTAGGGTCCCCGCCGTCCCTTCCCCGACAATTCACGCTTCCCGCTAACGGGCAGTCGCCCTATGATTGCAGCCGTACCGAAAGAGACTTATCCCGGCGAGACCCGCGTCGCGCTGGTCCCCAAAGATGTCGCCGTGCTCAAGAAGGCTGGCGTCGACGTGGTCGTCGAGTCCGGGGCAGGCGCGTCCGCGCTGCACTCCGACGCCGACTACGAGAAAGCAGGCGCGCGCATCGAGCCGACGCGCGAAAAGCTATTCGCCGGAGCCGACACGCTGCTCGCGCTAAACGGGCCAGGCGCCAACCCTGATTTCGACTCGACGCTGTACGCCTCGATGAAGAAGAGTGCGGCCGTCATCGCCTTTCTTGAGCCGCTTGATCACCCGCACGTAATGCAGCGGCTCGCCGAGCAGGGACTGACGCTCCTCTCGATGGAGTTGATGCCGCGTATTACTCGCGCGCAGTCGATGGACGCGCTCTCGTCGATGGCTACCGTGTCGGGCTATCACGCCGTTCTGCTGGCAGCGCGGCAGTCGCCGAAAATGTTCCCGATGATGATGACCGCGGCAGGAACACTTAAGCCGGTCAAGGTGTTCGTCTTGGGAGCGGGAGTAGCGGGGCTACAGGCGATCGCCACGGCGAAGCGCCTGGGAGCGGTCGTAGAGGGCTACGACATCCGCACTGCTGTTAAGGAGCAGGTCGAGAGCCTCGGCGCCAAGTTCGTCGAGATCAAGGTCGACGTCGAGACGGTCGAGGGCAAGGGCGGCTACGCCGCACAGCAATCGCCCGAGTACTACAAACGTCAACAAGAGCTGCTCGGCGAGCATCTCGCTACGGTGGACGTGATCATTACTACCGCCGTCGTACCGGGCCGCAAGGCGCCGATCCTGATCACCGACGAGATGACGGATCAGCTCAAGCCGGGAACTGTCTTGATCGACATGGCGGCCGAGCGCGGCGGCAATTGCGCCAAGACCCAGCCCGGCGAGACGGTGGTGCACAACGGCGCGATGATCGTCGGCCCGGTCAATTTGCCCGCATCCGCGCCGGCGCACGCCAGCCAGATGTATTCCAAGAACATCACGACCTTCCTGCTGCACTTGGTGAAGGAAGGCAATCTCGAGATCGACCTCGAGGACGAGATCACTGCCGGCACGCTGGTCACGCGCGATGGCGCCGTGGTCCACGAGCGTGTTCTGGCTTTGATTAAAGGAGAATAGTCCGCCGTGGAAGCCTTTATTCTCGCCGTTACGATTTTCGCTTTGGCCGTCTTCGTCGGCTTTGAGATCATCACGAAGATTCCGCCGACGTTGCATACGCCGCTGATGTCGGGCTCGAACGCGATCTCGGGCATCTCGGTCGTAGGAGCGTTGGTGGCGGCCGGCGGCGACCAGAACGATTTGGCGCAGATCCTCGGCGGCGTGGCGGTCGTACTGGCGACGATCAACGTGGTCGGCGGCTTCATGGTCACGCATCGCATGTTGGCCATGTTCAAGCGCAAGAAGTAGAGCCGCGAGACGAATTCCGTGACGCAGCAGAATCTGATCAACATCGCCTATCTGGTCGCCTCGGTCCTGTTCATCCTGGGCATCAAGGGTTTAACCTCGCCCCGAACGGCCGTCCGCGGGAATACGCTCGGCGCGCTCGGCATGCTGGTCGCGATCTTGGCGACGCTGCTTGATCAGCACATCGTCAGCTACGAGATCATCCTTGGGGGGCTCGCTCTCGGAGCAGTGATCGGCGCTGTCGCGGCGATCAAGGTTGAGATGACGGGGATGCCCGAGATGGTCGCCGCCTTCAATGGTTTCGGCGGCGGCGCCTCGGCGTTGGTCGCCGCGACGGCAGTGCTTGCTCCGGAGACGATGGCGGGCGTGCCCGAGTTGCAGCTCTACGCGTCGAGCGCCTTGAGCGCGTTAATCGGGGCGGCGACGCTCTCGGGCTCGTTGGTGGCGCTGGTCAAGTTGCGCGAGATTCTCAAGGTTCAACCGCGCGGAACATTCTATCAACTGCTCTCGAACGGCTCAGCGATCGGCTCGTTGGCCTTAGCGGCCTACTACATCGCCGACCCATCGGCGATGTGGGCCTTTTGGGGGCTGACCGCCGGCGCTACGGTCTACGGTGTCCTGATGACGATGGCGGTCGGCGGCGCCGACATGCCGGTCGTGCTGGCGTTGTTGAACTCCTGCTCGGGACTGGCCGCGGCGGCAACGGGCTTCGTGCTCGGCAACAACGTGCTAATCATCGCTGGCTCGTTGGTCGGCGCTTCGGGCTTCATCCTGACGCAGATCATGTGCGTCGCCATGAACCGTTCGCTCTTCGACGTGCTGCGCGGCGACCTCGGCGACGCCGCCGTCTCGGCGGGCCCAGGCGAAGACATCTATACCGGACGCGTCAAGAGCACGACGGCGGAAGAGGCGGCGATGCTGTTCGACGACATTCGCCGCGTTGTCATCGTACCCGGCTACGGGATGGCCGTGGCGCAAGCGCAGCACACCGTACGTGATTTAGCGAGCGCGTTAGAGGCGCGCGACGTCGAAGTGATCTACGGCATCCACCCGGTAGCTGGCCGCATGCCGGGCCATATGAATGTGCTGCTGGCCGAGGCCGACGTGCCTTACGACCGCCTCTACGAGATGGACGACGTCAACCCGATCTTCGCCGAAACCGACGTGGCGATCGTACTCGGCGCCAACGACGTCGTCAACCCGGCGGCGCGCGACGACAAGGGCAGCCCGATCTACGGCATGCCGATCCTCGAAGTCGACAAGGCGCGCACAGTAATCGTGATTAAGCGCAGCTTGAGCCCCGGCTTCGCGGGGATCCCCAACAAGCTGTTCGTCAACGACAATTCGCTGATGCTCTTCGGCGACGGCAAGCAGGCGATTCGCGAGCTGACGTCGGCGATCAAAGAAGGCTGAAGGAGTCCCACGCCTGCTCAGTCGTTCGTCCTAGGTTGAGACTATCTCAGTTCTGGTGAGTCAGTTGTCGCAAACAACTGATTCTAAATATGTTCTCTTCTCCAATAGATCGGGGCCTTAGAGGCTAAAACATTAGTTAATTTCCCGTTGACACTGGGTCGCCGGCGCACCATAATCGAGTAGATTCATAAGGGCATTCGCGGTCGTCCCCCCAGCGAATGCGGTCAGAGACCCAGCGAGGGTCGAGGAAATGATCATGAAGATGCGCGCCGTCAGCTTTGCGTTCGCGATGGGACTACTTCTGTCTGCAGGGGTGCTCCAAGCTGGCACCATCGGACCGTTGTGCGACTCCTGTTTCGGGGGGATCTACTCGCTGGAAAGCACTCTTATCGACGACTCGATCTCCGGCGTCGAGACCTGGAGGATCGAGTACGGCCTCGACTTGTCCGGATTCAGCAGCACTCCGGACGCAGACTATGTGACCTCGCTCGCCGCTAAGGTTGTTTCGAAGCCGAACTTGATCAGTTGGGACACTGTCATGCCTGGTGGCACTCCCACCCTCGGCGTATGGATTGACACGTTGGGAGGCCTCAACAGCGGGGATTGCAGCGGTTCCGGCGGCGGGTGGGTGTGCATCGAGTGGTCGAGCGGCGACCAACTCCTCACCGGCACCTCGACCGATTATTCGTGGGTGTTCGATGTAACCATCAAGGCAGGCACGCTCATCGAAGACGCGGCCTCGATCAAGGCAAACTTCGGCCCACCGCAGGGGCTGCTCATGTCAGAAAAGATTGCTTTGCCGGAAAGCGCCCCCATGGAACTTCCGCTGTTACTAACCGGACTGGTGGCGTTGATCTGCGTCGGACGGAAACGCACCTGACTTCGGGATCGAACCGGGGCGTTCCGGCCGCCGCTTGATCTTGTCTGCGCCTCCCAACTCTGGCCTTCTCGGTAGCCGAAGCGTCTATTCGCGGAGCACGACGATGTGCTCGCGGCCAGGGCGCCAAGCGACGGGCTACAGCGGTTCTTCTACCCAAACGACAGCGACTTGAGCTGCGAAAGGTAATAGCTGTAGAACCCCTGTACGTCGACGGTCTGAGCGACGTTCACGGGGTAGCCGCCGGACCCGCTCGTGGCGATAGTTCCCTGCTTGGACGTGTCATCGCTGACGTCAATAGTGAGCTGGAGCTCTTTGAACGTGAATAGTCCCGGGTTGCCGAGGTAGGCGGTAGTGACCGTGTCCCAGAAGCTGTACCCGGCTTCGAACGCAACCATCGCGTACATCTGAGCGGCAAGATCGAGAATCGGGTATTGACGGCTTTCGGGAACTAGGTTCTCGAGGATCCATTCGGGACCCAGCATCGCCTCGTTGGTGACGTTCAGGGGAAACATGGTCAGCGGCGCGCCGGAGCGAAAAACCGCATCGACGGCGAAGGGGTCCCAATAGGCGTTCCACTCGGCATTCGGGTTGGCGCCCAGCGCCAACCCGGTGTCTACATTGCCCGGCACGTTTCCTGGAATCGGTTTGTAGGCGCCGCCCATCCATACGATCTCACTGACAGCGGAGCGAAACTCCGGATCTTGCACGGCTTCCGCGAGCGGCGTCAGCGGACAAAGGATGAGAATCTTGACTTGTTCGCCGGCCAGCTGCGCTGCATCGCGCACCTGGTCGGAAATCGTCTTCTCGGTGACCCTGGCCGCCGAGGGATGCACCGAGCCGCCGTTCGATGTCGTATTCAAAAGCGGCAGCAGATTGCACATTAGGCTGTATTGGCGGTAGGCCCACGGAAAAGCGTTCACCCCTCGAACATCGCTTAGCGCGGTCCAGGCATTGCTGCCCAACCGCCGAAGGAACTTTTGCGTCACCTCGAGCGCGGGCAAGCCAATACAGTCGGCGTTGACGACAATCGCACTGAACAGGCCGATATTGGGCATCGAAACCGCCAGCGGAATCGACATGAACTCGTCGACGGCGCCGTCGTGGATCATGATCAGGGGGGTTCTTGCCACGGTATTCTCCTCAACCAGAATGGCCGCACAGGCCGTCCCGGCATGGACAGCGTAGCCGAGCCAAAGCTATGCCGCAAGGGCCGAAGAAGCGCGCCGCCTCTCACTCGACCTGCGGCGGCACGGCCCCGTAGCTCCATGGTTTTGAGAAGGCTTCGTGCGGCGGCGGCTCGGGGACCTTCCCCGGCGTCAGGCCCGTCGCCAGCTCAATCGCCGCGTCTGCCATCTTCGTTCCTGCAGTCACCTCGAGATTGCTGTAGCTCGTCAGGCGGGTCTCGTAGCCGCCGCCGTGCGGACCCAGCGCTTCTTCGGTCGGCACGTACCCGACCGAGCCGTTCGCCAACTCCACCGGGTAGGTGAACGGAAACGGACTCTCCTTCTTGATGCGCAGCCCGTACTCGACAAAGTACTCGGCTGGGTTCGCGAGGAAGAGGGTCGGCCCTACTTGGATCGCCTGGATCTCAACTTCGGCGATCGGTTCTTTTGCGATGCGCGCATCGAGCAGGACGGTCTCTTTGGCGAACGTCCATTCGGCTGGGTCGGCCGAGGCGGGGTCCTGTCGCGCTAACGCCAGAGCCTTTTGCAGCCTCTCCGGGCTGGGCTTGCGCCGCGGGATGCGCAGCAGCGTCGAGCGCCGAGCCGTGGGCGAGAAACTTCCAGGATGGAGCGAAAGCAGCGTCTTGACTGCTTCTGCGCCGACGCGGCCACCGACGTAGCGCTGCGACTCAGCCCCCGTCGGACGGCGGTGGGGACTTCCGTTGTCGACCTGAGTAATGTCGCCGTTCGGGCCGGGTAGGAAAACGACGATCGTGTCGGGACCGAACGCGCCGCGAATCACTTTCTCCATCCAATAAACCCAGTTGGCTGAGATGCCCGGCGGATTCGTGGTGGCGTGGCAGGCGAAGTTCACGATGCAGCCGAGCAAGCGTCCACGACGGTCCCAAGCGCCGACGACGCCCACCTCGGGGTCGATCGGCCCCGCTGGCTCGAGCATGTCGGGGTTGCCTTGGCGCGGATGGGTGTACGTCAAGCCGTTGCGCATGCGGTGGCGGCGATTAAAAGCGGCCTTTTCTTCGTGCCCCGAACCGAACCCGCAAAGCGCCGGCTCCCTTCCGGCGTCGGCCCGCAGCACAGCCGCGACGATACGGTCTTCGACGAGCTCGAGATACCCCGCGTCGGCGGCCGAGGAGCGTTCGTAGGCCAGCTCTTGCACGAGGTCCGAAGCGTGATCGTACTCGCCGGGCAGAATCATTCCGGTCGGCCCTGAGGAGTGGGAGTGGGAAGCGGCGATCATGACCGCGCCCGGGTCGATGCCGCATTGCTCAGAGATCCGTCGCCGCGCAGCGAGCACGGTCGACCGCGGGATGACCAAGGCATCGAGCCCGACCAAGGCGACGCGCATGTCCCCGTCGCCGAACACCGAGGCGCGCACTTTGCACGGGTCAAAGAAGCGCTGGTGGAACGCCTTGCCGTAGCCGCCGGGCTTCTCCATACCAAGCTCGGGCGTAATGTCCGTCTCGGCGAATCCCGCTGTTTGCGCCGGGTCGGGATTCAGGTTGCTGAAGCGCTGGGCGAACAAGCTTGGGAGAACGCCGACTCCTGGAGCGAGTTTCAGAAGGTCTCTGCGTGTCATGCGGCTCGGTCGATCCTCGTTCGAGGCGAATTCATCATAGCGCCGACCGCTACTCGGCGAGCGTTCGCCAATCCGAGCTGAGGCCGATGTCGTTGGGTGCGTCTGATGCTCGGAAGCGACCCGCCGGAACTGGCGCTAAGTTCTGCTGTTCCGCGTTGAGTTTGTTCCACTGAGGAACAGGATCGAGCGCGACCTCCGTGGGCAGCAGGGCAGCCAGTCGTTCCTTCGTCGCGGCGTGCTCGGGTCGTTCGGCGAGATTCTCCCACTCGTTGGGATCGTTGTCGTGGTCGTAGAGTTCTTCGCCGTCCGGGAAACGCGAGTAACGCATACGCTCGGTTCGTACCGATGTCTTGTCCGAGCCGTTCGAAGTGATCGCGGGTTTGTCCCACGGCGCCTGCGGGTCCTCAAGCAGAGGTCGCAAGCTCTCGCCGTCAAGCTCGGGCTTGGGAGGGAGGCCGCAAAGGTCGGCCAGCGTGGGGTAGAGGTCGACCAGCTCGACAACCCGCTCGCACGTTCCGCCTGGTTGCGTGACGCCCGGAGCGCGAATCGTCAACGCCACACGGCAAACTCGCTCCCAAAGGGTGAACTTGCGCCAGTGCTTCTTCTCGCCCAACTGCCAGCCGTGGTCGGTCCACAGGACGACGATCGTATTCTCGGCGTTCGGACCTTCGTCAAGCGCACGAAGCAATCGGCCGACATTCTCATCGGCGAAGCGAATGCATGAGAGATAGGCGGCCACCGCTCGCTTCCATTGTCCGGCGGCGGTCACGCGTGCATGATCGCGGAACTGGCGCACGGCCGAAGGAGGAACGTCGTCGACGTCGCCTTCGAGAAACGGCGGAAGTATCGTGCTGTCTTCGGAGAATTGATCGAAGTATTTCTTGGGAGCGTACCAGCTCAGATGCGGACGATAGAAACCGACCGCGCAAAAGAACGGCCGCTCGTGTTCCGCCTGGAGATAGTCTGACGCCCAGGCGGCGACCTGACCGTCGGCTGTCTCGGAGTCGTCGGCGTCGAGCGAGCTCCAATCGAAATGTCCGACGCCGGGGATGCCGCTGGCTGGCTGCTGGGGCGGGTGCAAAAAGCCGGGGATGTTGAAGTAGCGCTCCCACGACGCTGCGTCGTTCTGGGGTCCGTGGAAGACCTTGCCGCCGCCGAGCGTCTCGTAGCCGTGCTGCAAGAAGTACTGCGGTAGGGTGACCGCATCGGGCAGGGCTTCGCGCCAGAGATCGCCGTTGCCGTAGACGCCCGAGGTGGTCGGCCGTAGCCCGGAGAGAACGCTCGTGCGGGATGGGTTGCAGGACGGAGCTTGGCAATACGCACGCTGAAACACGACGCCGCTTCTCGCCAAGCGATCAATATTCGGCGTCTTGGCCTGAGGATGTCCCCCGAGAACGCCAATCCAGTCGTTGAGGTCATCGACGGCAACGAAGAGCACGTTCGGGCGTTTGATTTCCCCGGCGGGGGGAGCAGCGCACCCGGCTGCGCAAGCGGCTGCGCCGAAGCCGAACGCGCGATGCATCCACTCGCGGCGTGAGATCTGACAGTCTTCTTCAGCCGACATAGCAGGCCATGGTATCAGTTCGTGAGCGGTGCGCTATGGAGGGATCAGCTTTGGGTAAGGAAACGGGCGACGCGACTCAAGTTGGGCGTCCGGACTGCGGACCGTTGCCGCGCATATGCTCCACCGGGACCGCGTGCCCCCACGAAATGTCGTCCTTTGAAACACCGAGGACGGCGCTTAGACGTTGACGCTGCAGCGGACTGGGGATGTGGTTGCCTTTGATGATGGCGTTGACTAGTTTTTCGTCTAATCCCGTGGCCGCGACGAGCTGGTCAACGCTGACGTTGGTCTCTTCCATGTGGCGTGCGATCGGCTTCATCACGTCTGCAAGACTATCACGTTGCGGATTGGCGACCCCGTTGGTCACCATCCTCTCCGATCTACCGACGGCGTTAGCGCATCAACAAGCCTCGCCCGTAGAGCCAATCAGCCAGTCGCCCCGACCACGACGACAATGCGCGGTCGGTTGACGCCAGTCCCACCCCGTGGCGGCCTTGCTCGTAGATGTGCAGCTCGGCCGGGACGCCCGCGCGGCGCAACGCCAGATAGAAAAGCACGCTGTTTTCCGGCGGCACGCCGGTGTCCTCGTTCGTGTGGAACAAGAACGTCGGCGGCGTCTGGGCCGTCACGCGCTTCTCATTCGACAGCAGCTCGACCAGCTCTGGATTGGGATCGTCGCCCAGCAGGTTCCGTCTTGAGCCTTTGTGTACGTATTCCTCGTCGGTGAACGTCACGACGGGATAGCTCAAGATGGCGAAGTCGGGTCGCGAGCTCACCCGTTCGACGGGATCGTCGGCCGAGGCGTCTCCCGCGTCGAAGTGCGTGGCAGCCGTGGAGGCCAAGTGCCCTCCGGCGGAGAATCCCCATACTCCCACCCTGTCGCTTTCGAGGTCGAAATCGGCGGCCCGGCTACGTACCCAGCGAAGCGCCCGCAACACGTCGTTCTTCTGGGTCGGGTGGTTGTACTTCGGCCCGAGCCGATAGCGCAGCACGAAGGCCGAGACCCCGATCGAATTGAGCCATCGAGCGATCTGCACGCCCTCGTGGTCCATCGCGAGCGAGCGATAGCCGCCGCCGGGACAGACGACAACCGCCGCGCCAGTGGACCGCGCTTCGGGCGCCGGATACAGCGTTAATGTGGGCTGATCTTCCTCGCCGGCGCCCAAGGCGCCTGGTGCCCCTCCCGGCCACAGCAAGACTTTCTCGGGCGCCGCGCCGCGCTGCTGAGACGCCGCCGGCAACGAGAGAAACGCGATGGCGCAAGCAGCGACAAGCAGCCTGGAGGTAAGCATCGAGGGATTGTAACACTCGCTCGAAAGCCGTCATAGCGCGCTGATAGAATGAGCGTATGTTACGCACGGCGATCTTGTCGGCGTTCTTCCTGGCCGCTTCCGTCCTCGCCCAGGACGCCTTCGAACAAGCGGTCCAGGCGATTGAGAACAACGACTTCCAAACCGCCGCACCGCTTCTTGAGAAGGCCCTCCAGGAGCACCCCGCGAACGTCAGCATCCGCTTCAACCTAGGCTTTTGCTACGCCCAACTCAACCGAGACGACAAGGCGATCGAGCACTATAGCGCCGCGCTCGAAGCAGAACCCGAGCTTCACGCTGCCCGTTCGAATCTCGGTATGCTGCTGATGCGACAAGACCGGCCGGCCGAAGCCGTCGAGCATTTTGAACAAGCCGCGAGCGCCCGTCCCGAGGACTCTAAGATCCATTTCTTTTATGCTGATGCGCTCGCGAAGTCCGGCAACGCTGACGCTGCGGTTGACGCTTACAGCCGATCCCTCGCGCTTGAGCCAAGCTTCGCTCCAGCCGCGCTCGGCCGCGGACAGGCGCTCGCCGCGCTTGAGCGTTACGGCGAAGCAGCCCAGTCCTACCGCCGCGCGATCGAACTAGATCCAGGCCTCATCTCGATGGGGCTGGAGTTGGCCGAGATCGTCGAGCAGGCGGGCAACACTGAGCTGGCCCTATCGCTGTATAGGGACCACGCCGCCGCGAAACCTGATGAGGCCGCGGTCGCCGAGCGCATCGGCTTGCTGCTGCTGCGTGATGAGCGCTATGCCGAGGCCGCCGCGGCGCTTGAGCCCGCAGTCGCCGCCGACCCGACCGCCGCCAGTCGCGCCGCGCTGGCTGAGGCTTACTCCAAGTCCGATCAACTTGAGAAAGCGATGAGCGAGCGGCGCGAGGCAGTCGCCTTGGCGCCCGGCGACTACGACCTTCGCATGCGTTACGCCAACGCACTGCTGGCTGGGCGCTTCTTCGCCGACGCTTCGCGGCACTATCTTGCGGCGACGGAGATCGACACTTCTCGCCCGGAGGCATGGAATGGCCTTGCTTTCAGCCTTTACAAGGCCGAGAATTACATCGGAGCGCACAAGGCTCTCTTAGAGTCCGCCTCCCGAGCCGAACCTGTACCGGCGAGCGTCTATTTGCGGGCGCTAATCGAGGACACGCTAAAGATGTATGAAGAAGCAAAAGTGAGCTACGAGACCTTTCTAGCCGCGAAGTCCGGCATGGAAGACGAAGAGTGGAAGTCGGAACAGCGACTCAAACTAATCACAAGGGTTCTGCGTAACCGATGATTCGCCATCTCGTATCGGCCCTGGCTATCGTCTTGCTGCTCGCGCCTCCGCTCGCCGCGGCCGAGAAAGCCCACACTTTGGAGTCAGTGCAAGCGGAGACCAACCTCGAGCGTCGCGCGCGCTACGCCCTCGAGCTCGCCCGCCAAACTATCCCGCCGATGATCAACAGCTACTTCGAGGGGGCCACCGATCAGGCCCGCGAACGGCTGGCTCTCGTTCTCGAAGCGACCGAGCTTGCCAGGTCATCGCTCGAGGCCACAGGCAAGCGCGCGAGCAAGAACCCCAAACACTTCAAGCGCGCCGAGATCCAAACCCGCGGATTGCTCGAGGACCTCGAATCGGCGCGGCGCGAGGTCGGCGTAGATCAGCGCGAAGATCTCGACCCCATCATCAAACGCATCGACGCGATCAACAGCGAACTGCTGATGGGCATCATGGCGAAAAAGAAATAGGAGAGGCTGAATGCGCGTTCAACTATTTGGTTTCGTCGCCGCTTTCGTAGTATTCGCATGCCTAGTCTCGACCTGTTCGGCGCAAGAGTACGTCGGAGATCGGGACTTTTTGACCGACTACGAGATCGAGATCATCCGCGAGGCTCAAGAGCCTACGAAGCGTCTCGAGGCCTACCTCCATATCGCGAGCCTGCGCATCGAACTCGTACGCCAGCTCATGGCCAAGGAAGAGTCCGGACGCGGCGCCAAGATCCACCGCAACCTCAAGGAATACGGCAAGGTCATCGAGGCGATCGACGCCGTCATCGACGACGCGCTGCTCGACGAAGTCGATCTGAGTTTAGCGATCGAGCCGCTCGTAGTGAAGGAGAACGAGTTCCTCATCGCACTCCGAGCGCAGAGGGAGCTCGAACCCGAAGATCTTTGGCGCTACGAGTTTGTGCTCGAAGACGCCATTGAGATCACATCGGATTCCATCGAGATTTCGGGCGAATCGCTCAGCGAACGTAAACGAGAACTGGCCGCCGAAGAAGCCTCCGAGAAGGCCGGGCGCGAAAAGACAATGACAGCCTCGCGCAGCGCCGAAGTGAAAAAGGCCAAGCAGGCCGTCCAGCAGAAAGAAGAGACCTTCGACAAGAAACGCCCGACGCTGCTCAAGCCAGGCGAAGAGCTGGGCTCCGAGAAGACCCCGTAAGCGAAGTCGCTTACTTCGGGTGGATTACCTCGAAGCCGTCGTACTTCGTCGTCGCGCAATGGCTCTGGATCTCCGGCCAAGCGACCTGATGCTCGTCCGAGGCAACCCAGTTTTCGCGCTGCTTTTCCGTGTCGAACGATAGCCGAATGGTGTACTCGGGCGTGTCGGGCTTGCGCATCAGCAAAGCGCTCCGGAAGCCCTTCTTCGAGCTTACGGCCGGATAGAACACTTCCTTAAACGTCTTCTCTAGCGCCGCTTCCTCGCCCCCCTTGGCCGTCGCCCAGATATGGAGCTCCACCACTCCCTTGATCGGGAACTGGGCGAAGCTCGGAAGAGCAAAAGCGAGCAATAGGAGCAGGCGCGTCAGTCTCAGCATGATTGGGTCTCCGTGGGTTCTATAATACAGCTCGGATGGCGGCGGATGTGAGGAGCGCCGGTAGACTGCTATCCCCGCAGCCGCCGGGCGCGACCCTGCTGGAGGCTCAGAGCTGAATGCGTCAGATTAGGTTTTGATTACTCGCCGTTCGAACGCGACCAGCGAGGGACACCTCTATGGGAAACGAGGCCAGGGAACCACAGTTTCAAGCTACGGCGCCGCACTTGGTCGTGACGGATCTGCCGCGCGCGGTGCGGTATTTCCACGAGGCGCTCGGCTTCAACATGCCGCGGCTTTGGGGCGATCCGCCCGCTTTTGCAATGCCCTCGCGGGACGGATTCATCTTCATGCTTCAGCAGGTCGAACCGGGCTCGAACGCGACCAGAGGTCCCGGCCGAGGCGACATGTGGGATGCATACGTTTGGGTCAAGAACGCCGATTTGCTCTTCGCGGAATTCCAGCAGAACGGAGCCGACATCGCGTACGAGCCCTGCATCCGGGAAGAATATGACATGAAGGAATTTGCCGTCCGCGACCCCGACGGTCACATCATCGCCTTTGGGCAACATCACGAGGTATAGTTCGTTCGCTGCGGCCAAACGCGTGTCAATCGATTCGAACCGGAAACCGTAGCCTGGTTGTCAGTGCGCGATAGTCGTGCGTAGAATCAGAGGGCGCGTAGATCCCATGCTTTCTACATCCCGCAGACGCTTCATGCTTTCGTCGGGCGTTGCAGCGGCGGCTACACTGGCGCCCGGATGCGGCGATTCGGCCTCCGAGAGCGCACCCCCAGAACCTTGGAGCCCAAAGATTGCCCAAGGCGTCGCCGACCTCCGTCCGGACACGCTGCGTTGGATCGCCCAAATGGGCTTGAAGCACGTCGCGCTCGAAGAGGCGGACTGGGTCGACCGCGAGGGCAAGGGCTACTGGTCCCCTGAAGACATCGCTCTAGTGACGCACAGTTGCAGCGAGCATGGCCTTGAGCTTCATTCGTTGATGCTGCCGCTCGATTGGCTGCTCAGCCCGATGTTGGCGCTGGCCGACCGCGATCTTGCGATCGGCGAGGTACAGCGCAGCATCCAGACCGCCGGACGCGCCGGCGTACAGGTGATCGAATGGCGCTGGTCGCCGGATCTGATCGCCGGCGACGCGGCGCTCTATCACGACGAGCCAGGACGGGGCGGCGCCGTCTATCGGGGTTTCGACGACGAAGCGGCGCGAAGCCTGCCGCCGCTCGAAGCGCTGGGCGAAATCTCGAGCGACGATCTATGGGATCGCCTCATCTACTTCGCAGAGCCGGTCGCCGAGGCCGCGCAAGAGGTCGAGGTCGGACTCGCGGTGCGTCCCTCGGCTCCGCCGGCGGAATCGTTGCGCGGCGTCGCCCGGGTACTCACAGACATCGAGTCGATGGAGAAGCTGCTCGACGCCGTCGATATTCCCACGAACGGGATTTCGTTCTGCCAACGAACGGTCGCCGCGGCGGGCGGTGACGTGCTCGACGTGATTCGCCGGCTCGGCGCCCGCGAGCGGATTCACCACGTGCGCTTCGGCTCCGCGCGCGGCAGCATGCCGCAATACATCGAGACGTTTATCGACGACGGCGACCTCGATCCTCTCGAGGCGATGCGCGCCTACAAGGAGATCAACTATGTCGGCTCGATTGTCGCCGACCGCGGCCCGCGGCTCCAGGGACCGTTCCACCCCGAACGCGTCGGCGGCGCCTACTCGCACGGCTATCTCCGAGGATTGATTCAAGCCGTCAGAGAGCCGGCCTAGGTGGGATGATCGGGCGCGGCGATTAGGCATTTGTGATGAAGCAGAAGACCACGCGCAGAGCCTTTGTCCAGAGCGGCGCCGCGGCCGGCGTCGCCTCTGCCTTGGCTGTGCCGACGACGGTGCGGGCGGCCGATCCAATCAACGCAGCTTCGCTCAAACTCGGCAAGGGCCTGCGCGATCTCTCTGACGAGACGATTTCTTTCTTCCTCCAGATGGGCGTCGAGCACGTCGTGATGCCCGGCCGCTTTACGACCGAGCGACGCAGCCGCGGCCTGGTTCCGGCGACCGCTCAAGGGCCGCAGAACGACAATCCGATCACGCCGCTCGACGCCGACGAACTGATCCGAATCAAGAAGCATCTCGCCGATCGCGGCCTCTCGGCGGAGATGGTTCGCCTGCCGCGCTCCTGGCGCATCTTGCACGGCAAGCCCGGCGCGGAAGAGGACTTCGGCGCTCTCAAAGCTTCGATCCAAGCAGCGGGGCGCGCCGGCATCCCGGTGATGGAGTACAACTTCACGCCGCTGCGCGGATCCGAAGGCTACGCCCGAACGACCGGACGCGGCGACAGCGGTCTGCGCGATTTCGACCACGCCCGCGTCGAGAACCTACCTCCCTTGCCGAACGTAGGGGAGCACAGCCGGGAGCAGATGTGGGAACGGCTCGAGCGCTTCCTCAAAGAGCTGGTTCCTGTCTGCGAAGATTCGGATGTCCGTCTGGCGCTCCACCCCAACGATCCGCCGATCCCAATCTTCCGCGGCGCGGCGCAGCCCACACGTTCGCTAGACGATCTCAAGCAGCTCATCGATCTCGTCGATAGCCCCGCCAACGGCATCACCCTCGACACCGGCGTAACGACCGAGATGGGCGAAGACGCCGCCGAGGCGATCCGCTATTTCGGATCGAGAGATCGTATTAATCACGTGCACTATCGCAACGTGCGCGTCGAGATCCCGTACTTCAAGTACCTAGAGACGATGCACGACGAAGGCGTCTGCGACATGCTCGCCGCTATGCGAGCCTTCGCCGAGGTCGGGTACTCTCGGTTGCTGATCCCCGACCACGCGCCCGAGTTCAGCGACGACTCGCCGGGCTCGGAGATCAGTTGGGCCTTCGCGTTAGGCTACCTGCGCTCGTTGCGCCACGCGGCAAGTGAGAACGTATAGCGCGGCGCCGCTATAATTCCCGCGTAAGAGGGGAGAGGATTCCATGAGATACCGTTTGAGACTCGTCGCGTCGGCGAGTCTTGCGCTCGCGCTCGCTGTTAGCCACGCTGCGGCGGAGAACTGGTCGCGTTTCCGCGGCCCCAACGGATCGGGGATCGTCGAGGACGGCGAGTACCCGCCGGAGCTTAACCCCGACAAGAATCTGCTCTGGAAGACAGCGGCGCGCCCAGGCAAGTCTTCGCCGGTACTAACCGAGCGCTACGTTTTCGTAACGGCGTTTGACGAGGGAAAACTGCTCACGCAGTGCTTTCTCAGACAAACGGGCGAGCTAGTTTGGGAGCGAGCTGAGGAACGATCTCGCGAGGCGGACCTTCACCAGCTCAACGAGCCGGCGGCGAATTCGCCCGTTACGGACGGGGAGAACGTCTACGTGCTGTTTCGCGACGTCGGCTTGATTTCCTACGACGCGGCCGGCGAGGTGCGTTGGAAAACGCCGTTCGACCCGCTCGCGACCATCATGGGCCACGGGTCGTCGCCGATCCTCGTCGGGGGGTCGATCGTGGTTCAAGCCGACCAAAGCTACGATGGCTATATCGCAGCCTTCGACCCCGCCAACGGCGAGATCCGCTGGAAGATCGCGCGCAGCGGAGGCCACGGCTGGGCGACACCGTTGCAGTACGAGCCGACGGGAGGCTCGCCGCAAGTAGTGACCGCCCGCAACGGCTGGTTTGCCGGCCACCGCCTGAGCGACGGCAAACAAATGTGGGAGTCGAACACGTTGAGCTCGGCGATCGTCGCCAGCCCTGTCGTCGAAGGCAATACCGTCTATGTATTCGGATACGGATACGCTCCCGACTCGGGCGTCGAGGGTATGTTCTCGCTACTCGACAAAGACGAAGACGGCATGGTGACTCGCGAAGAATACACCGGCCAGGCTCCCGGCCAGCCCTGGCTCCGCGCCCTCGCGCGGCTTGAGGGCGACCGCGACGGTGTGCTTACCCAAGACGAATGGCTCACGGTGATGCGAAGGGGTGCGACGACAGCGCCTTCAAGTCTAGTCGCGTTCCGCTTCGACGGCAGCTCGCAAAGCGAGGCCTCGCCGCGCGAGCTCTGGCGCCGCGAGCGCAACTTCATGGGCGTGATCCCTTCCGCCCTGGTCTATCGAGGCGTGCTGTATCTCGTCAAGAACGGCGGCATCCTCGACACTCTCGACGCCGAGACCGGCGAAACTTTGAAGCGCGGTCGCTTGCGCGAAGCCATCGACGGCTATTCCGCCTCGCCCGTCGCCGCGGACGGCAAAGTCTACTTCACGAGCGAAGCCGGCAAGGTCTCCGTGGTCCGCGCGGGCGGCGAATGGGAAGTGATCGCCGTCAACGACTTGGGCGAAGAGGCGTTCGCAACACCGGCGCTCTCAGGCGGCAAGATCTTCGTGCGCACGAATCAGAGCCTGTCTTGCTTCGGGAAAGCGGACTGACGAGCGGCGCCTCGTTCAGTTCGTGCTTGTCATGCGGCCGGTTGACAACAACAGAGCCGCTCCCGAAAGGGTTGCGGTCTAGTTGCCGGGCGATCACGGATTCCATCGGACGACTCGGCGATTCCTACGTCAACCGCGGGCTTTCGCCTGCGGCTCAGTTTCGCCCACCGCACAGGGCTTCCCGCTCCCCTTGCTAAGATGAGATTTCCCGATGAAAATTGGCTTCGTCAGCTTGGGTTGCCCCAAAAACCTCGTAGATTCCGAGGTGATGATGGGCATGGTGGAGGCGCGCGGGCACGAGCTCACGACGGCTCCCGAAGAGGCCGAGGCGCTGGTCGTCAACACCTGTAGCTTTATCGATCCGGCTAAGCAGGAATCGATCGACACGATCCTCGAGATGGCCGAACACAAGCGTTCGGGCCGAGCCAAGCGATTGATCGTCGCCGGCTGTCTGGTGGAGCGCTACCGCGACGAGTTGCGCGCGCAGATCCCCGAGGTCGACGCCGTGCTCGGGACCAACGAACTTGAAACGATCGTCTCGCACTGCGAAGGCGGTCTCGTTGACGCCCTCTCCGCCGCGCCGGAGCCGTATCTCTACCACGATATGACGCCGCGCCGACTTTCGACGCCGCGCCGGATGGCCTACGTAAAGATCAATGAAGGTTGCGATCATCCCTGCACTTTCTGCATCATTCCTGAGTTTCGCGGCGGCTTCCGTAGCCGTCATTTCGAATCTGTGGTGCGCGAGGCGCGCAACTTGTTCGACCAGGGAGTCGGCGAGATCAACTTGATCGGCCAGGATACGACGATGTACGGCGAGGATCTCGGCCTCTCCGACGGTCTGGCCCATTTGCTAAGGCGGCTCTCGGCAATTGAGAACGCCGGATGGGTACGCTTCCTCTACGCCTACCCGAATCGGGTGACGCAGCGGCTGCTTGATACGATCGCCGACTGCGCGCCGGTCTGCAACTATATCGACATCCCTCTACAGCATGCCTCGGCCGACGTACTCAAGCGCATGAAGCGCGGCGCGAGCGGCGATATCTTTCTGAAGATGATTGAACGGATGAGGCGCACGATTCCGGCAGTGGCCGTCCGATCGAGCTTTATCGTCGGCTTCCCGGGCGAGACGGATCGTGACTTCGAGGAGCTGTGCTCCTTCGTCGAGGCCGCCGATCTCGATCGCGTCGGCGTCTTCCGCTACTCCGACGACGAGACCAGCGAAAGCTATCATCTCGACCACAAGGTCGACGCCAAGGCCAGCTACAATCGGCAGCGACATCTGATGGCGCTGCAACGCAAGATCTCGCGCCGCCGTAATCGCGCCCTCGTCGGACAAAGCTTCCCGATTCTGATCTCCGGGCCATCCGAGGAGATCGATCTGCTGTGGGAAGGGCGTTTACCCTCGCAGGCTGAGGGGATTGACGGGACAACCTATCTAACCGATTTGGCGGATCTTGATCCAAGTCCCGGCGACTTCGGCATGGTGCGCATCACCAAGGCCTCGGACTACGACTTGTTCGGCGAGCTCGAAAGCGTCGCGCCGAGAAGATCCGGCGTCGAAACGCCAACGGCAGAACTGCTGCCGGTATTGCAGTAGCTCGAGTACGATGGCCGGAAAGCACAAGTGCCCAATCTGCTCGAAGCCGGCGAGTCCGGGCGGCGAGCACTATCCTTTCTGCTGCGAGCGTTGCCGCACGATTGATCTCGGCAACTGGTCTTCAGGGAGCTACGTGATCTCGCGCCCGCTGACCGAAGCTGAGCAAGAGGATGCCGGGCGTCCGGCCTCGCACGAGGACGGACTTTCAGATTGAATCAACGCACAGCGGCGCTGCTGCTGGCCACCTGGTTCGGCTGCGGCCGCTCTCCCATCGCGCCGGGAACGGTGGGCTCGTTGGGCGCAACGGCGGTTGCTTGGGTGGCGGTCGGTCCCCTTGGCCTTCCGATGTGGAGCATGGCGGTTGCTGCTGCTGCGCTGTTCTTCCCCTCGGTCTGGGCGGCGCGCGAGGCGGAGATCGAGGCAGGCGAACACGACCCGTCCTGGGTGGTCGTCGACGAGGTCGTCGGGCAATGGCTGGCACTTGCCGCCGCTCGTCCTGACCAGTTGGTCGACTGGTTCTTGGCGGTCGTGCTGTTTCGCTTTTTCGATGTCGTCAAGCCCTGGCCTGTCCGTCGGTTGGAGCGTTTGCCACACGGCTACGGGGTGACCGCCGACGACGCCGCCGCCGGGCTCTGCGCTATGATTGTGCTGGCGGTCTTGCGCGAATTCGTGCTGAGTTGAAGGGCCGCGAACGCTTGCGCTAGTTATGAACGAGGCACCGGAAAACGGGGTCGGCCGCCCCCGCATCGAGCGCCTCCAACCGGCGGCCGCGATTTCCGGCGGCGACTTTGAGATCGTCGGCAGCAGCTTGGCTCCCGCAGGAGAAAATCGACCCAATGTTCGCTTCGGAGAAGTCAGCGGGCGGATTGTCGTCGGCGGCGATAGGCGCGTTGTCGTGCGCGTTCCAGAAGAGGCGATCGAAGGCCGCCTGGTACTGAGCTACAACGGCGCGGAGAGCGAACCCCTCCCTTGTTCGATCGGCCTCGCGATCGCCGAGAACCTGCATCCGGTAGCTAATCCGGTGGTCGACGCGGCGGGAAACATCTACACGACCCGCTCGGGTACGCGAGGTGAGAATGTGCCCGTGTCGGTCTTCAAGATCGACCCCAGCTTCAACGTGCGTCCTCTGGTCTCCGACATCATTAACCCGACGGGTCTGCTGATCGACCCTGAGGGTCGATTGCTGATTTCAAGCCGCAACGACGGCACGATCTACTCGGTGACGCCCGACGACGGCAAGGTCGAGGTCTACGCCGAGGGCATGGGCGTGGCCACCGGCATGGCGCTCGACGGCGAAGGGAATCTCTACGTCGGCGATCGTACCGGAACGGTGTTCAAGATCGGATCGGATCGCCAGATCTTCGTTTTCGCCACGCTTGAGCCTTCGATATCGGCCTACCATCTTACGCTCGGCCCCGACGGCGATCTCTACGTTACGGGACCGACGACGTCGAGCTTCGACAGCGTTTATCGCATCGATCCGAAAGGCGACGTCCATGAGCATCATCGCGGTTTCGGACGTCCGCAGGGGCTGACTTTTGCGCCCGACGGTTCATTGCTGGTAGCCGCCTCCTACCGTGGCCGCCGCGGGGTCTTCCGCATCGCCCCGGACGACGCGATCACGCAAGCGGTTTCCGGACCGGGTATCGTGGGCGTGGCGCTGGCGCCGACCGGCGAGCTGATCGTCGCCACCTCCAGTACGATCTACCGCATCGGCGGCGTAACGTACGTCTGATCCCCATGCAGGCTGAGATCATTGCGGTCGGCTCGGAGATGTTGACCCCGGCTCGAGTGGATACCAACTCGCTGGTCCTCACCGAGCGACTGAACCGTCGCGGCATCGAGGTCGTGCGCAAGACGATCATCGGCGATGACCGCACCCGCTTGAGCGAAGAGATCGCCCGCAGCCTCTCCGCCTCTGAAATCGTCATTCTTACCGGCGGGCTCGGCCCTACGCTCGACGACCTAACGCGCGAAGCAGTGGCGGATGCGATCGGCGTTGAGTTGGAGTTCCATCCCGAGATCGTCGAAGAGCTCGAAGCACGTTTCTCCCGCTTCGGTCGTCCGATGGCGGAGAACAACAAACGGCAAGCGTACGTACTCGCCGGCGCCGAGGTACTTCCCAATCCCAACGGTACCGCTCCGGGACAGTGGGTCGAGCGTGACGGCCGCGTCCTGATGTTGTTGCCTGGGCCTCCCCGCGAGCTCAGGCCGATGTTTGAAGAGCAATGCGAGCAGCGGCTCGACCGCATCGAGTCGCCCTATCAGTACGCCACGGTCTCGTTGCGCGTCTCTGGGTTGGGAGAGTCGGACGTCGATCAACGCATCGGGCCGATCTACTCCTCGGAACCGCGCGTTGCGACCACGATACTTGCCGCCCCGGGAGACATTCAACTTCACTTGCGCGGACGTGCGGTAACAGAGGAAGAGGCGCGCTCGATAGCCGAAGCTTTGGCCGCCAAGATCGCCGACGAGCTCAAAGACCACGTCTACTCGTGGACGAATGAGCCGATCGAGGTCGTGGTCGGCAACCTACTGCGCGAGCGCAGTTTACGGCTGGGATTGGCGGAGAGCTGCACCGGCGGCATGCTCTCCCAGTGGATCACCGCCCATGCAGGCTGCTCGGACTTCTTCGCCGGGAGTATCATCTCCTACAGCGAGGATGCCAAGATCGGCTGGCTCGGCGTCGCGGCGGAGACGATCGCGAGCGACGGTGTGGTGAGCGAAGCGACGGCGCGCGAGATGGCCGAGCGAGCGCGCGACCTGGCCGGCGGAGCGAGCAAGGCGGTCGGCCTATCGGTCACCGGCGTTGCGGGCCCGGACGGAGGAAGCGAAGAGACCCCCGTGGGAACGGTCTACCTGGGAGTCGCCGACGAGGCCGGAACCCTCGTCAAACACCGCGTCTTCGGCGGTCGGGAGCGAGATCGCAATCGCATGCTCGCAGCGCAAACGGCGCTTGAGCTCTTGCGCCGTCGGCTGCTGGGAATCCTCTAGACCGTGCGCCACGGTCATAGACCTTCATTCTTGTTCGCGAGGCTCCATCATCCAGATGTTGCCGGTCAGCTCCGCCATGCCCTCTTTCTTAGCGCGATTGCGGGGTGGGGAAACCGTCAGTAGGAGACCGGACCCCCCGAGGGGTGCTCCCGAACGGTCGCGGCTCGGACGGAAACGCAAGATTGCGATCAGTAGAGCGCTTGCCAGGGACGCCGAAATGCCCCTTCTTCGGCTTGCTCCCACATGGAGAGCGCCTGTAGAGCGACCGCGGTTGCGCCGGTGTCGACCTCGGGGCCGCGACGTCCTAGACGACGTTCGTGCGCGAAGCCTCCGTCGGCTTTGGGATCCATCGATTGGAGCTGAAACTCAGCGAGCGTCGCCGCCTCGGCTTGGGCTTCGGCGTAGTCGAGCTCGGCTATTCCGAGCGCATCCGTGTAAAGTCTCAGCCGTAACAGGCGGGCGACGACGTCGGATCGTCGCAACTCGCGGCCGAACGTGAGGAGTTGCTCCTCAACATTGAGAACGCCCGACTGCAGCGTCTGGCCGGCCATCATGTCTCCGGCTGCCTGCGGCAGTAACCCTTCGAGGAAGCGGCAATAGCCGTCGAGGGCCTCCATCGCTTCATCGGGGTCTTGCTTGCGAGGACGGGAGGCCTCATGGTGGGCCAACGCCCACTTGACCATCATCGTAACCGTGGACTCGAACTCGTGCTGCCCCTTGGCCTCGCCGAGTCCGCTCAGCGCCTTGGCGATCTTGAGCTGGTCAAGCCCGGAATCGCTCGCGCCTCCTTCGATGCTCTGGATCGGCGTCTGCGAGATCAAATCGTAGGCAGGGAAGAGCGAACCGTCGACTCGCGTCATCCGTGTTTGGATGGCGCGGCCGCAACGTTCGGCGCACTCCACGTAGGAAACCTCTTTCGTCGCTAGAAAAAGCGCTGTGAAAGCCTCGATCAGCGCCCCGTTGTCACGCAGGTCCGCGAGCTTTCCCTCCTCCGTCTCGACGGCGAAAAGGTCGCAGGTGAGATCGAACGCTCTTTCCATCAGAAACGCGCCCGCCCGCTGCGCCGCCTCACGGTGTTCCTTGTCCTCGCCGGCGTCGAGCAACGCGCAGATGAAAAGAGCGCTTGCTTCAAGCGATATTTCGGTAAATTCGCGGTGTTGGGCTCGATAGCCGGCGGAGACGGCGCCCCCGTCGTCTTGAACGCCTGAGTGAAGCAACCAATGCAAGCCCGCGTGAACAGATGTATCCATGGAGATTTAAGTCTCAGACTATCATGAGCCTAGACGCACGCTCAGTCGGGGAAATGCCTGAGGATTAATCCATCGGTACCGGTCGCGTATACTGAAAAACCCGGAGGGAGTCCTTATGTGCTCACGTATCTTTTCGGCCGTGCTGGCCCTGTCATTGTGCCTAGCCGTCGCGCCGCTCGCGGCCGCGGAAGGCGCAGGCGGCCTGAGTTGGACCAAGCCCTCGGGTTGGACCTCAAAACAGCGCCCGATGCGAGCGGCCAACTACGTCGTCCCGCCGGCCGGCGGGGACTCGGAACCAGGCGAATGCGCCGTGTATTATTTCGGCTCCGGTCAGGGCGGAGGGGTTGAAGCGAACGTACAGCGCTGGATTGGGCAGTTTCGCGCGCCCGACGGCGGCTCGGCCGACAAGTTAGCGAAGCGATCAAGCAAAACCGTGGGCGGCGTTCGCCTCACGCTGGTCGACCTCACGGGGACTTACATGTTCAAGCCCTCCCCGATGGCGCCGAAGGCGACGCCCAAGCCGGGCTATCGGATGATTGCCGCGATCGCCGAGGGGCCTGATGCGCCGATCTTTTTCAAGCTGACGGCTCCGGAGAAAACCGCAGCCTCCGCCGAAGCGGCGTTTCAAGAAATGCTCGACTCGATTGCCAAGCCGTAGCCGCGGTCATTAGCCGGGCCGCCTAGCCCCGGCTTGGAGGGCGGGTCCATGTGCCGAAACATTAAGACGTTGTTCAACTTCTCTCCTCCGGCGACGGAGGAAGAAATCCGGTCTGCGGCGCTGCAATTCGTGCGTAAGCTGAGCGGTTTCACCAAGCCCTCGAAAGCCAACGAATTCGCCTTCGCGCAAGCCGTCGACGAAGTCGCGGCGGCCGCCGGCAAGCTGATCGATTCGCTTGAAACTGCCGCCCCAACGCGCAATCGCGAGATCGAAGCGGCCAAGGTTCGGGCCCGATCCGCAGCGCGCTTCGGCTAGCTAGAAGCGTCCGTCGCGTTGTTCGTAGTGGGTAGGCTTGCCGAGGCCTGCGCCGCCCTGCGCCGTCCAATCGGCGACAGCCGCGATTATCTCATCGAGCGTGGCCTCGCCCGGCCCGAACATCTCGCGGCAGCGACGAGCGTCGTTCAGCAGCGCTGTTTCCGACTCTGCGCCGGTGAAAACCGGCTCGCGCCCAAAATGCTTGCCGAACGCCTCGGCAACCTGTCGGATCGAAATGGTTTCCGCTCCGGTGAGGTTCAGCACGAAGGGAGGCGAAGCGCAATGGCTAAAGCTCCGCAGCGCAACCGAACTGGCGTCTCGCTGCCAAATCACGTTCGCATAGCCCATCGACAAATCAATCGGTTCGCCGCTAGAAACCCGGTCAGCCACGTCGCGCAAGACGCCGTAGCGCGGCTCGACGGCATAGTTCAGCCGCAAAATAGCGGTCGGCGTCGCGTTGCGTTCTGAGAAGTACTCAAAGACCCTCTCGCGCGCAAGCGCTGACTGAGCGTACTCACCCACTGGTCCCGTCGGATGATCCTCGTTGGGTCCGCCGGAGTCGACTCTAGTCAGAGGATAGACGTTGCCGGTCGAAAACGAAACGATGCGCGAGTCTCGGAAACGCTCGGCGGCGGCTGCCGGAGCAAGCGCGTTAACCGCCCAAGTCATTGCCGCGGCCCCGCTCGTTCCGAACTTCTGGCCGATCATGTAGACGACGTTCGGGCAGTCGGGCAACTTGCCCACTTGTTCGCGGTCCAGCAGATCGCAGGCCAGCGTCTCAATGTCCTGCGACTCAAGGTGCTCACGCAACCCCGGAGAAGAGAACCGCGCGGCGCCGATTACCCGCCGGCGAACACCTGCGGCTGCCGATGCGCGCCTCGCCAGCCGCGCCAACGTCGGCCCCATCTTGCCTCCGACGCCAAGAATGAGCAGATCGCCCTTAAGTTCGGCGAGCGCTTGGATGTCCGCGTCAGAGGGTCGCGACAGCTCGTCCTCGAGCTCTGCTTCCGTTCGCATGGTCTGCATTGGGGTTTCGCGGCTAGAGCTCGACGGGCAGCTCTTCGGGATACAAGGCGACGCCCTTGGGAGGCGGAAGGATCTGGCGCAAGAGGTCGAGCCGTTTGCGAATGTAACGGCTGGCAAGCTGGCGCGGACCGCTCTCGACGTCGATGTCGCAACATAGCCCGTGCAGGTACAAGGTCAAGGTGTCGGCCATCGCCTGACCAAAGTACTCGCGCGCGAGCTTAGTGTCGCGGCAAGGATTCGACTGCCGGCTCAGGAGGGCTTCCTTGAGCTTCCAACTGCTCTCTTCGATTTCTCCGCGGACCTCAGCCCGAAGCTCTTCGCGCAACAGACTCTCAAAGCCCGACCTGTGTTCCTTTTCCATTCGGTCAACGAGAAGCGCCGCGAGCTCCTGGTAGAAGGCATCGTGGGTGTCCGCAATATCCTCGTCTTTTACGGCGACAAAGATGAACGGGAGCCCCTCGGCGACGACACGGGTTGAGTAAAGTCGGCGCGCTGCCCCGGCAGACTGAAAGATCACCGATGCGCCTGAAGAGCCGTTCTTCTCGTTCGTCTTCTCGAGATAGGCGACCAGCACGAGGCGCAGATCGGGTACGACCTTGCGGATGCCGGGCGGGACCGCGGCAGCCGGGTCGTAGACGAGCCGCTGGAGCTCGTCGTCCTCGAGCGGAACGACCGAAAAGTAGCTGAGCGACTTATTGGCCGGGATTACTTGGCCATTGCAGTGCCCCGCGAATTCTTCAGCGGGAACCTTCGAGCCGGAGGGGGGAGAGACAGACATCAGGGCTAGCCCTAACGGTGATTGTATCAAACCAGTAGAGGCTTCCCCGGCATGCTATCGTCTTAGGAACTCGCTCGCCCGCGAGGTATCCCTATGCGAATATTCACGGCGCTGGCGGCGACGATTGCGCTGTTCGGCGGCTGCGCCGGGCCGCCCGTCGACGACCGCATCTTCCCCTATCGCTCCGAGATTCGCGATCTACCGAACGGTCTGCGCGCGATCGTCGTCGACACCGGCCGACCCGACATCGTTGCGCTCTACACCGTTGTTCAGGTAGGCTCGCGCAACGAGGTCGAACCGGGCCGCTCCGGCTTTGCGCATCTCTTCGAGCACATGATGTTCCGAGGCACGGAGCGCTTCCCTTCCGAGAAGTGGGAAGAGATCATGCAAGAGGCCGGGGCCCAAACTAACGCCTACACATCCGACGATCGCACCGTCTACCACGCCGTATTTTCGAAGGAAGATCTCGAGCAGATCCTTGAGCTTGAAGCCGATCGTTTCCAGAATCTCGCCTACTCGGAAGAGATCTTCCGCACCGAAACACGCGCTGTGCTCAGCGAGTACAACAAGAGCTTCGCCAACCCGTTCCGCAAGCTCGACGAATCGTTGCGCGACAACGCCTTTGAGCAGCACACCTACAAGCACACGACCATGGGCTTTATCGAGGATGTCGAGGCTATGCCCGAGATGTACGACTACGGGCTGCAGTTCTTCGACCGCTACTACCGTCCCGAGTATTCGACGGTGTGTGTTGTTGGCGACGTCGACTTTGAACAGACATTCGGTTGGATAGAGAAGTATTGGGGCGGTTGGGAGCACGGCTCCCACCAGGAAGAGATCCCGGTCGAGCCGGTGCAAGCACAAGCCAAGGAGTTCACAACCGACTTCCACGCTCCGACTCTGCCATTGCTCGTCGTCAGCTTCCAGGCGCCTGCCTACGACGACGAGCTAGTCGACTCGGCGGCGCTGGACGTGATCTCGTTCTACGCCTTCGGCGAGGGTTCGGAGCTGCACAAAAAGCTTGTCATCGAAGACCAAACCGTTGATGTGCTCGCGCCGGCCTACTACGACCATCGCGACCCTTACCCCTTCTCGGTCATCGCTCGGGTGAAGAAGCCCGAGGACGTTGAGGCGGTTCGCGAGGCTATCTTGGCGACCTTCGAAGAACTAAAGAGTGAGTTAGTCCCAGCGGAGAAGCTCGACGCAGTTAAGTCACACCTGCGTTATCAGTTTGCGCTCAGCATGGACTCAACCGCCGCCGTCGCCTCGACGATGGCGCACTTCATTGGACTACGGCGCACGCCGGAGACGATCAACAAGCGCTATCGACTCTACGGAGCGGCGACGCCCGAGGAGATCCAACGCACCGCGCGGAAGTATTTCGTTGATAGCCGCCGCACGATCGGGCTGCTGCGAAACAGCGCCGAAGGAGGCGAGCAGTAATGCGCCGCTTCATCCCGCTTGTCATTGCCGCGTTTCTGACCGCCGCTCCGGGGCTGGCGATCGAGACCGTTGAGCTGCAAAACGACTCACCGCTGGTGAGCATTCGTATTCTCTTCCGCACCGGCGCGGCCTCAGACCCCGAAGGCAAGGAAGGGGCGGCGGCGCTGACGGCGGCTATGCTCAGCCGCGGCGGCACGCAAGACGTCGCCTACGACGAAATCGTCGAGCGCCTGTTCCCGATGGCGGCCTCGGTCTCCGCCCAGACCGACATGGAGACGATCGTCTTCCACGGGACGACGCATATTGAGAACCTCGAGGAATACTACTCAACATTGAGGGCAATGCTGCTCGAGCCTGGTTGGCGCGAGGACGACTTCCGCCGACTCAAGGACGAGGCGCTGAACTTCTTGCGCGTTGAGCTCAGCTCAAACAATGAAGAAGAGCTCGGTAAGGAGTTGCTCTATCTCAAGATCTATGAGGGCTCGCCCTACGGACATCACAGCATTGGACGCGCCCCCGCCCTCGAGGCGCTAACGCTGGACGACGTCAAAGCGTTCTACGCCGCCAACTATCGCCAAGGAAACCTTGTCATCGGCTTGGCCGGCGGCTATCCGGATGGCTTTGCCGAGCGCGTCGCCCAGGACTTCGCTGCATTGGCGGAAGGCTCGCCGGCTGCGGTGGAGCTTGCGGCGCCGACTCGGACAGAGAAGCTGCGCGTCCACATCATCGAGAAGGACACCCGCTCAACTCTGATCTCGATTGGGTTTCCGATCGACGTCGTGCGCGGCCATCCGGATTGGCCCGCGCTCAAGCTGGCGCAGAGCTATTTCGGACAGCACCGTTCCTCGAAGAGCCACCTCTATCAACGCATCCGAGAAATTCGAGGGATGAACTACGGCGACTACGCCTACATCGAGTACTTCCCGCGCGGGATGTATCTAACCGAGCCGCAACCTAACCTGGCCCGGCGTCAACAGATCTTCCAGATCTGGATAAGGCCCGTGCCGCCCGAGAACGGCATGTTCGCGCTGCGGATTGCGCTCTACGAGCTCAACAAGTTGGTGCGCGAAGGGATCTCCGGCGAAGACTTCGAATCCACGCGGCGCTTTCTCAAGAAGTTCGTCAATCTGTTGACGCAAACGCAGGATGGTGAGTTGGGCTACGCTCTCGACTCGCAGTTCTACGAGACGCCCGCCTTCAACGGCTACATCAAAGACGGGCTCGACGCGCTTGATGTCGAGAAGGTCAACGCGGCTATCGCCAAGCATCTGCGGGCAAGCGACCTCGATGTTGTAGTGATCACCAAAGACGCCGCCGGGTTCCGCCGCGCGCTGCTCTCGGGCGCGCCGTCGACGATTCAGTACGCCTCGACGCCGCCCGAGCAGATCCTTGCTGAAGACAAGATCATCGGCCCCTACCCGCTTGAGATCGGCAGCGTGGAGATCATCCCGGCGGATACGATCTTCGAGTAGCGCCGGCGGCTAATTCTGGCGGCGCTCTGCTGCGTCGAAGCGGCCAGTCCGTCAGTTGCGGTCCCGGGCCGCCTTGAGCTCAGACGCCGTCTTCGCCGTAGCGCCCCACAGCAGTGCAAGCTCGTTGCCGGAGCTTACAAGCTTCACGCCGAGCTCCATGCAACGCTCCGCCAGGGCGGTCGTACGGGTCTGAATAGCCGCCCACTTGCCGTGCTTGTCGCAGGCCTCGACGACGCGGCTGATGGCCGCGATCAGATCGGGATGCTCCCACTGTCCGGCAACGCCTAGCGAGATCGATAGATCGGCGGGTCCGACCAGCAAGATGTCCGCGCCCTCGACGGCGATGATCTCGTCGCAACGATCGAGCCCGACTCGCGATTCAATCTGCGCGGCGATCAACAGCTCGTCGTTGAGGTGAGGAATCACCTGATCGAACGGGGCGTTGTCATAGCCGATTTGCGGCGCTCCTAGCCCGAAGCCGCGCACCCCCTTGGGCGGGAACTTCGCCCAGGAGACGGCGTTCTTGAGCACTTCAGGATCTTCGACCCGCGGCAGAATCAGACCTTCGGCTCCGATATCGAGGGCTCGAGCGACCAAGCTGTACTGGAAGTCCGAAACGCGAACGAAGGGCGTCAGCGGCGTTTGCAAGCAGCCTTGCACGACGTCCTGCAACGTTTCCGGCGTGAAGGGGCCGTGCTCGGAGTCGATGAAGATCCAGTCCAGGCCGGCGGCGGCGAACATGCGCGGGATCTCGGCTGAGCGAATCTGGGAGTGGCTGATTCCCAGCGCGATCTTGCCTTCGCGTAACAACGCCTTGGTACGGTTCGGTCGCATCGGCATAGTATTGCAGAAAGCAGACGGAGGTGTTGCAATTGCGTTCGCGCGGGCGTAGGATCAGAACAACTCGATACACGGAGGCCGCGAAATGAAAGGTTTATTGCGATTCGCCGCCCTGTTCACGGTCGCCGTCGCTCTCTGCTCGGCCGCCGTCCCCAGGATTACTTCGGTGGAGCCGGGAGCCGCAACGCCTGGAGATGAGATTGTCGCCAACGGCGTGAACCTCGACTCCAAGACCGTCACGAAGCTTTTCCTCACCGCCGGCGGAAACGACATCCAGGTCCAGATCCAAGATCAAACCGCGGAGGCGATCCGTTTCGCCGTTCCCAAGAATGCGGAGATCGGAACTTACTACAACCTCATGCTTCAGACCGGCGGGGCGGCGCCCGCTCTATTGGAGCAGCCTATCGGATGTCACGTCGACGACGCGGAAGGCGTTAAGAGACGAGCGGAAGAAGACGCCGCGCTCGCCGAGGGACCCGTAGAGGAAACGGTTGGAGAAGAGCCGGCCGAGAACCAGAACTAGCTGACTTCTCGGGATGGGCCCTAGCCGCCGCTCACGCGGCAAGGGAGATCATCAGTGCCCTGCCTGCGCGAGCGGAAGGCCGCACCCTACGGCGTCGGTTGGTCTTCTATTCTCTGTACCGGAATCGTGACGACGTTAGAAATGAACAGCACCTGGCGGATGTCGACTGGTGTTCGCGGGTCGGTCTCTAGGCCGTCGTTGATCCTCAAGTTAATTTGGTAGACGCTCACAAAGCCCGGCATCAACCCGGCAAACTCGACCCGCGCTGTCCTGCCGCCGACGAGTGAAGAAACGAAGTCATTGGCGTTGAACGGAACTGCAAACAGTGGCGGCGACGGCGGCGTAGGTTGGCCCGGCCCGACACCTTCTTGTTCCAGCTTCGGACTCGTCAAGCCCAGGCCGGAGCCGAAGACGATAATGGTCTCCCCAGGAATGGCCGGGTTGTCGTCGGTAATCGGCGAGAAGGCGACGTTGCCGCAGCACAAGTGATCCGAGAGCGCGGTTGCTTGGATGATTCGATCCGCCGGAGTTGCGTCCGGGTTGTCTTCAGCTTCCTCTTCGTCGCTCGAAGTCGCCGAGTAGGGGATGCTGTTGCCTTGTTTGCCTGGCTCGCGAGCGATCAACTCGACCGTCGGAGGCGTCTGACCGCCTTGCAGCGTACCTGATTCTTCCACAGCCTCATCGAGAGCCACTTGAATTCCAGCGCCGTCGCTGACCGTGACCGTAAATGTGATCAAGTTGGTGTTCTCGCCGAGTTCGCGGGCGACCACCTGCAGCTCGATCAGTCCGAAGTTCAGCAGCCGGCGCGCGGTGACCTCCGGATCGCCTCGTCCAGAATTGATTTCATTGACGAGGATGTTTCGTATGGAGATCGCCGTGTCGCCCTCGACTGCGGTGTAAGAGTATGGGCGGCCGCCGATGGTGATGGTGACGACATCGCCCACCGTCGGAGTGCCGCCGAATTCGACAGTGGCGCGGGCCGAGAAGAACCCGGCAACGATCGCGGCGGCAGTGACCTCGGGGTCCTGGGCGTCGTTGATGACGGCGACGAGGCTGTCGCGCACTTCTTGCAGCGTATCGCCGACTTGCGTCGTGTACTCGTAGGAGCGGTCACGCACCGTGATGGTGACGGTCGAAACACCGTCGATGGTGTTCCCGTCATCGTCGGTGTCAAGCCCGCCCTGTGGGAGGGAAATGGCGACGCGTCCTGTTGCGGGACCAGCGGCGTGTACGGCGACAGCGGGGCGCGGTTCAGGCCCGGCAAGACCGAACAGACCAGGCGCCGCACGTGGTACGTTGTTGCCCCGCGGCACTGAGGCAATCACCGAACCGTCGGCCAAAGTGCGACGGATGTAGGTAAACACGCCCTCGCCCTCGATCTCGAACGGCATCTGGAAGTTGATCTGCGTCGGAGATACGGAGTAGAGGCCGCAGGCAATACCGTTGGCATAAACCTGAACGCCGCCGAGCTCCATCGGCAGCGAGCCGTCTGGGGACTCGGCGACGAACTCTCCGTCGGAAAAGTCCTCGCCGAACATCGCGCTTAGCGTTCCGGGAGGCAAGAAACGTGCGTCGCTGCCGCCCGTGATGCGGCCTCCCGAGGTGTTCACCCTCATCCCGGCGCCGCCCATCGTCGCCGCTATGGTGACGGCATTGCCGGGACGCCCAGGCGTTCTCGCCGTTAGTTGCAGCCCGAACCCCTCGTCGCCGTTAATCAGGGTTTCATCAAACACGTCTACCGTGAGCGGGCCGTCCTCGGGCGCTTCGAATGCGATCGTGATCAAATTGCCGTCAACGCCGACTTCACGCGCAGTAATCCTCATCAAGGCCGTTTCGCCAGGATCGCGCGTGACGATAACCTCGGGATCTGGGTTCTGGTTGAACATGAACAAGTAACGATCGATCACGTTAAACGCTTCATCGCCCTCAACGCTGACGAGTTCGTAGACGCGGCCATTGATTATCAGCTTGAGCAGATCGCCGCCGCGGACCGAACCTCCGAATCGAATAGAACCTACGGCGGGGAATCCCTCGCCGGTAAACGGCGTTGCGTTGACGAGGCTCAGCGGATCGTTGTTGACCTGCTCCATGAAGTAGTCGCGCAGAACGTTCGCCTTGCCGACCTCGGTGCGAGTTTCGTAGTTCTTGCCGGCGATGATGAGCCGCGCGAGCTGTCCCGTCTCTCCCTCGTCATTCCCTTCTCCTTCCTCGGTCGCTCCGGTCCAAGTTACGTCGCCCTGGGCGAAGATGGCGAAGGCGGCGCCGTTTACGATACCGTCGATATCGATACGATCCTCCCCGGGCGAGAACACCAGAATCCTACGCGAGAACGGGTCTGCGACGTAGAGGCTGTCGGTCGCGTCGTCCCATGCCATCGAGATCGGCGAACGCAAGTTGCCGGGGTCGAGCGAGTCTGTAAGAGCGATAAAGTCGGGCTGGCCGATCACAATGTCGGCGGCCGCGGCGTTCTCTTGTGGGATCTCGTCGAAGATCAGAATGCGGTCGTTGCCGGAGTCGGAGATGTACAACCTTTGCCCGTCTGAGAGCGCAAAGCGAGGGAAGTTCAGAGTCTTTTCGCAGCGTGCAGGAAAGTCTAGATCGTTGAAGTCGTCTTCGGCGTCCCCGATTCCGTCGAAGTCGGTGTCCGGAAGATTTATGGCGGTGCCCTTCTCGAACTCTTCGAGGTTGGTGAGGCCGTCCCCGTCGAGATCCAGATCGGCGTCGGCGGCGTTCATCGGATCGAGACCAACGCGGTTCTCTTCTAAGTCGGGGATTCCGTCGCCGTCCTCGTCGATGCCGTCTCCGCGGTCGATCGGCGGCGGGAAGGGGTTGTCGTCCGGCGTATTGCGGCCGTCGTCCTGGCCCTCCATCAGCGGCTCACACAACGCCCGTCGATTGTTGGCCAACCGTTCTGTGAAGTCGGGCTGGCCCACTACGACGTCGGCGGGAAACTGGTTCGAGGTCGGAATCGAGAAAAAGATCAGGACCCGGTTGGCGCCCAGGTCGGTAATGAACATGCGGCCGTTGTTGACGGTTACCGCGGCGGGGTCAAACAACGTGTTTGCGTCAGGCTCGAGATCGAAAAAGGTGGCGTCGGCCGGCGGTCGCGTATCGAAGTCCGGTTGGCCAACCACCACGCTGGGGGCGGTTCCGCTTTGCGTGGGAATCGAATTCCAAATCAAAACGCGCGAGTTCTGCGTATCGGCTACAAACAGCTTGCCCTCTGCGACCCACACGCCCTGTGGTCCGCGCATGCCCATCGCGGACGTTTCCGGTTTGCCGTCCTCTCTGCCGAGGACGACGTCAGGGGGAGTGTGGTTCGTCGTTGGGATTGAGAGCCACAGCAGCACACGATTGTTGTTTGCATCGGCAACCGCAAGAACGGAGCCGTCGCTGTGAACGCCCGCCGCGGCCTGCATCCCGTTTTCGAGTCCTTTGTCAAACGTCGTGAAGTCCGGTTGACCCAAGACGACGTCTGCGGAGCCGCCGCAGAGCGGGCAACTCGTGCCGTTTTGGGCGATTTCGTCAGTTGCCTCTGGCAACATCGAGAGCACGTTGTTGAAGATCAGGACTCGGTTGTTGACCGGGGTCGCGCCAATGCGATTGCCGTCGGCGACGAACAGCCGGCCCCCAGCCACCGCCAGTCCGGCCGCGGAACCCAAGCGGTGTTGGCTCGAGGTTGGGTCTTGCCGCGTGGGATAGGGCTGGCCGATGACGGCGCGTGCCGCTTGCCGCGTTACCCACTGCTTCTCGGCCGCGAGGGGCGCCGCCGCCAGTAGCAGGATGATCAGAAAAAGCTTGCTGCGCATCATCAAAGTCAAACCGAAAACCGCCTTAAAACTGCTCTGGTCCGCCCGCCTTCTCTTGACGAGCCTCGTCCCCGCGTAGCCGTCGTTCAAGTGCGGCAAGCGTCTCATCACCGCCGAGGCAAGGCCGTCTCGCATTTCCGAATGCGGCGGAGGTGCTTCTGACGCGATCGCGTAGCGGGGGAGGCAGGAGGCGCTTTACCGAGGAACCCCATGCCTTTTTCCAACTTCTACTTCTTTCTTTCTATACGCTTTAGGTCATGCCGACGTTTCGGGCTTTCGCAAGTATGCGTCGTCGCCCGAAATCCAGTCCTGACGCACGGGCTGGAAGACGTCCATAGCCAACGAATCCTGGAGCGCCACGACGCGATGCGGCTCGTTCGAGGGGATCTCCATCATCTCTCCCGCCGAAACCACGTAGTCGCCCTCGTCGAACTCAAACCGCAGCCTTCCCTCGAGAATATGGCTCATTTGCTCGTTCTCATGGCTGTGGCGCGGCACGACGGCGTCCTTCTTCAGATAGATGCGCGCCGTCGTCATCCGCTCCGAGTTCACCACGCGGCGCGCCGCAAGCTCATTGAGCTGCTCGTGCTCGACATCGGCCCAGCGATGAACTTTCATACCTCTATGAGATCTTCCTTCCGCGGACGCGGAACCTGCGGCGGGCTCTAAACCACACATTATACAACGCGGATGCCTTCGAAAACGTCGAAGGGCGCGCTTCAATCGACGACGGCGCTCCTGCTGCGGTTGCCGTCGCCGCACGAGCAATGCCCACCCAACACCAGTGAATCAGCACGGACGCCAACCGCAGGGACTGTCACATACCGCAAGCCCCCCCCGCCCCTGCCGGCGCCCCTCGTGTTGACCGTCCCCTACGCGCGCCTCCAACACACGTCCCTGGCCTTGGAATTTCGCAGCTGCGGATCGCTCGCGCCGGATTGCTTCTGGCGCGGCACGAGCCCCGCATACGATCCGACCTCTAGTGCTGGCATTCTCATTCGTGGCTGGTTCTCTTTGCATCTCCAAGAATGCGTTCCGGCAGTTTACATCCGCTGCCCAAGGCGAACCAGCCGTCTCATCCCATCTGTCCCGAATCTCCCGGATCTCCAACCTGCCTTCCGACGAATGGACCGAGGTGATGGGTCCGAGCGCATGACCGGTGCTCTGCTGGATCGGCTCATTCACCACGTCCACATCCTAGAAATGAACGGCGACAGCTTCCGCCTCAAGCAGAGCAAGAAGCGACGACGCTCTCCGTCTTCAGGCTAATCCCGCCGGCTGGCCGCAGTTCTTGTGAGCCTGCTCCGCTGTCAATCGGCCGGCTTCTACACAGCCGCTCCACCCCGAACTGGTCTAGTTTTCCGGCGGCGCAACGGTCTAATTTTGCTCTGGCCTTGACGCTTTCAATCAGGTGGAAGCGGGCGCACCGAAAGGGAAAATCGCTTGCGCTCCTGGGGCACGAGCGAGTATTATGACCACGCCAAGCGTTCAAAACGGAAATATTCTGGAAAAAGGGTGTCCGAATGTTTTTCAACACAGCCGCGCCGTTAGTCTCCGCTAAAGGCCCAGTCCGCCTTTCTTGTTTCCTCCTTGCAGCCTGCCTGGCTTTGACGGCCGGGCCTGCTTTCGCCCAGATCGGAGGCGCCCGCATCCAGGGATCCGTCACCGACTCCTCCGGCGGCGTCATTCCCGGCGCTTCAGTTCGTTTCGTCCAGCTCTCAACAAACCAGACCAGCGAATCGCAAACAGACGCCGTGGGTTTCTTCCAGTCGGTTCCGCTGCGCATCGGCGAGTACCGAGTCGAGGTCGAGGCCGATGGCTTCAAGACCGCCGTCCGATCAGGCGTCGTCCTCGAGCTGGAACAGACGGCCGTGCTGACGATCGCGCTCGAGCTCGGAGCCATCACCGAAACCGTTGACGTCACCGCCGACGCCCCTCTGCTCGAAACCACGCAGGCCAGCCAGGGTCAGGTGATCAACAACAAGAAGATGGTCGACATGCCGCTCAACGGCCGCGACTACATTCAGCTCGCTCTGCTTTCGGCCGGCGCCGTGCGCTCAATCGGCGGCCGCTTCGGCGGCTTTAGCTCCGGCGGGCAACGCACCACCCAGAATAACTACACGCTCGACGGCGTCGACAACAACAACCTCCAGATCGCCGCGCAAGGGCGCCGCGCCGAGGTCATCAAACCGTCGATTGACGCCATCCAGGAGTTCAAGATTTCGACCAACGCCTACTCGGCCGAATCCGGCCGGGCGCTGGGCGGTACGGTCAATGTCTCCATCAAATCCGGTTCCAACGACCTGCACGGCACCGTGTTTGAATTCCTCCGGAACGAGAAGCTCGACGCCAAGAACTTTTTCGATCCGGCCGACAGCCCTCGAGCGCCCTTCAAGCGCAACCAATTCGGCTTCTCGGTCGGCGGGCCAATCATCAAGAACAGGACGTTCTTCTTCGGCGACTACGAGGGCACGCGGATTCGCGAATCCTCGACCTTCAACGAAACCATTCCGACTCAAGCTCAATTGGGCGGCGACTTCTCGGGCGTCTCGCAAACGATCTACGACCCCTTCAGCCTCGACCCTGACACGAACCGTCGCGAGGCGTTTGACAACAACATCATCCCGGGAGCGATGCTCGACCGGGTCGCGGTCCAGGCGGCCACGCTCTATCCGAGCCCCAACCGCCCCGGTTTGACCCAGAACTTCCTTACAACCGCCCCGGATCCCGAGGACCAGAACCGTTGGGACTTGCGCGTCGACCACAACCTCGGCGCGAACGACAACGTCTTCTTCCGCTACAGCAGACAGACCGAGCAGGTCGGCGCGAGCGTTCGCTTCCCGTCGACGCTCGACGGCGACGGCACACAGTTCGACCACAGCGGCGACAACATGGGCTTCTCTTGGAACCACATCTTCTCGCCGTCGCTGATCACCGAGGTCAAGCTGGGCTGGAACCGCATTTTTACGATTCGGACCGCCGTCAACGACGCCAATCTGAATGAAGCCTTCGGCATCAACGGAACTGATCCATCCCTCCCGGGCATGGCGCTGATGAATATCAGCGGCGTCCGCAATATTGGGCTGTCGAACTTCACGCCCAACATCATCGATTCGCAGAGCCGTCAGCTCAAGATCGACACCAGCTACACCAAGGGAAAGCACACCCTCAAGTTCGGGTACTCGGGGCAGTTCCTGCAAAGCTATCTCACCAACCCGCAGCAGGCGCTCGGCAACTTCACTTTCAACGGCAACTTCAGCCGTCAATCGGTTTCGGGCGGTGATCGCGGCGGCCGGCCTGTGGCCGACTTCATGCTCGGAACCGCGTTCCGCAGCAATATCTCCAACTCGGTCTACATGAACCTTCGCGCCCCGTGGAATCACTTCTATGTGCAGGACGATTGGCGCGTGAACTCAAGGCTGACCATTAACATCGGGCTGCGTTACGAGCTGAGCCCGCCGTGGATCGAAGTCGACGACGGAATCGCCAATTTCGACATTGATACCGATCCGGCCAACCCGAGCTTCTTGCTCGCCGGCAGCGCCGGAGAAGGGCGGTTCAACCGCTCGCTGATTGCCAACGACACCAACAACTTCGCCCCTCGCTTCGGCTTCGCCTACCAAGCGCTGTCGAAGACGGTCATCCGCGGCGGCTACGGTTTGTTCTACGCCAACTACGAGGGCACCGGCGGCGGCCAATTTCTGCAAGGCAATCCGCCGTTCCACATCAAGAGCGAGATCTCTACCGACTCCGTCAATCCGACGTTCCTATTGCAGGATGGCAACCCGGAGGGCATTCTCACGCCCGAGAACGCGGTCGCTCTACGCTTCTCCTCATTCGAGCGGAATCCGGATTGGCCGCTATCGCAACAGTGGAACCTCAACATCCAGCACTCCCTCTTCAGCAACACCGTGCTCGAGCTTGGGTACTACGGCACCAAGGCCCAGCATCTAGTGAATCGCCTCGACGGCAACTACGCGCTGCCCGGGCCCGGCAATGTCAACAGCCGGCGGCGCTATACTTCGGCGGTCTATCCGGGGACCGACATCGTAGTCGGACCGTTGGCGCAGATGAGCCGCCACGAGTTCAACGGCAACTCGCTGTTCCACTCGGTTCAGGCCCGCCTGGAGAAACGCTTCTCCGGCGGGTTCACCTTCCTCGGGGCGTACGTCTTTGGCCGCACGATCGGCGACGTCTCGGGATTCTCCGGCTCGGGCAACGCGCCCAACAGCGGCATCCAAAACCCGCTCGACCGCAAGGCCGAGCGTAGTCTCGATAACCAGCACCGCAAGCACAGCTTGACGGCCAGCTACGTCTACGAGCTCCCGTTTGGCCGCGGCCGCAAATTCGGCGCCAACTCAGCGAAAGCTCTAGACTTGATCGCCGGCGGTTGGTCCGTGGCCGGGATTCACTCGTTTGCCTCGGGCCGTCCGTTTGGCTTGGATGTGCGAGGCCAGCCGGCGAACACCGGCCAACTGAGTCGCCCCAACGTGGTCGCCGGCGTCGACGCGGAGCTGCCCTCGAGTCAGCGAGACCCGCAACGGTGGTTCAACACCGACGCCTTCGTTGCCAACAACCAGTTCGAGTACGGCAACGCCGGCCGAAACATCCTGATCGGACCGGGCCTGACCAACTGGGACTTCGCTCTCTACAAACGCTTCAACGTGACCGAGTCGAAGTTCTTCCAGTTCCGGTTCGAGGCGTTCAACTTCACGAACACGCCGAACTTTAACTTCCCCGAGTCCGAGGTCGGCAACAACAACTTTGGCCGCATCACCAGCGCCAACCGGCCGCGCAACTTGCAGTTCGGTTTGAAGTTCCTTTTCTAGCCAGGCCGCGGCTGGATCAACAAGACCCCGGCGGTGACCCGCCGGGGTCTTTGTCTCGTCTGCGAAACACTGGGATATATGGAACCTCCAGCTCAAAATGAAAAGCCGTTCGATGGTCGCCATCTGATCTACGCCCCAGGAATCGAACAGGCACGCGGCGACAGGGGATTTCCTTCACAACCCACTGTATCAAAACAGCTTACACGCGGCGGACCCGAAGGTATCATCCAATCCACTGCCCCAGACACCCCAGGGGGAGACCGAGACGATTCCACCCGAGGCGCGCCCCCGTTCGCCGTTACAGCAGCGCCCTCCAAGCCCCTTCACAGGACTTCGAAAAAAACATCTGCCTGATTCCTCAACAACTTGCCTTTTCGAGAGCCCGCTAGCAGGCGACTCGTACCGTATTCTGGAACCGGGAACAAGCTTGGCCAAGCATCCCATCGTTTTCTAGGCGTAACTCGTGTCTGGGGAGCCGGGCCGTCCGAAGCCGTGACCGATCGACGGATCAACGGCGTTCGGAATCAACGGACTCGGCGAAACAGGCGCGCCCCCGCCCGCATCGGTCCCTTCGGAGGCTGGGGAAAGGCGGGGAGCGAGAGATCAGCAGAGCTCTGTGAAAAGCGAGACAAGAGGCCGCCGGCGAGGTCGGCGGATCGGGAACCCGTCAGCGACCCCTGGAAGCTTTCAGGAAAGCGTCGGGCCCCTTTCCCTCAGCACCGGCTGTTGACAACGCAGGTCTGAAGTCTTCGCGCCCCGCCGGGGCCGCCGCTCACACCGAGCGCGCGGTCCCCGGCGGAAAACAAAATATCAAATCCTTCGCCGATAGTATGCCCAAGGTCTGTGGACCAGACTCTTAGATACGCGGCTCGTCTCGAACTGCGGCGTCATAGAGCGCTGTGTAGCCTTCTGCGGCGCTCTCGGGCGAGAGTCGCACGCACTTGTCAAACAAACTCGCCAGCATGCTCGCGTAGACGGTAGGCTGCTCGCGATAGATCTCGATCGCCCGCGCGAGGGAAGATCGCAGGCCCTCGACCAACGCCGCATACAGCGGAATCCCGGCGCGCTCCGATGGCGCGGCGCAGGTTTCGACCAAACGCCATTGCTCATCGAGCGCCAGGCCGGCCGGCGGGGCCTCGCGCCACAACAGACCAGCGCCGCGCTGAGGGTCAGCGTCGACGTCGTCGACCTGATCGACCAGGCCGCCCGTCGCGCGAGCAACCACCGGCGTACCTGCCAGAAAGGCTTCGGTCGCGGCCCCGAAAGGCTCGTAGAGCGAGGGCATTATGACGTAGCTCGCGCCCGCCATGGTCTCCATGTAGCCGCGCTCCATACGGAAAGGATAGACGGTGACCTCGCCCGGGCGAGCCTCGGTCAGCAATCGCAGATCCTCGCCCCAACTCGATGTGGAATCACCGATGATCGGGCTCAGGATGAAGCGTGCCGCGCCTGGCGGGGTGAGCTCGATTGCACGGGCGAGCACGTCGAAGCCCTTCTGGGCCGGGTCGGCCCGCCCAAACATAAAGAAGACCGGAACGTCGTCGGCAAGCCCGGTCAGCGGCGCGTCCCCGGCGGCGGTCAACCGCCCCCAGATGCGCTCGTCGCGGTAAGCCTCGAGGCTCTCGAGCATCGTCCGCCGGAAGGCGGCCTTGGCGGCCAGGATCGGCCGCGTGTCGCTCGCCCGCGCGGCATTGACGAGGGCGCCGCGGTAGGGCGGCCGCGGTTCACCGAACAACGCATTGTTGATTCCGACCAGGCCGTGCGCGCGAAAGCTCGCCTGCAAGTGCCCTGCGAAGTGGCCCGCCTGCAACGGATCTTCGGTAAGCTCGCGAGCGAAGTTCTCGCTCACCGTCGACAACGGAGCGTCGGTCAGGGGGATCATGCGCTGGTAGACGGTGGCGTCTCCCAACGGCCACTGTTGCGGCGCTATGCGATCGGTGACCGCGGCGAGTTCCCAACTCGGCAGCCAGCGATCGTAAGGGTTGTGCGAGGTCAGCACGACCGCCGCCGAGTCGAGCGTGCCGTCAAGCAACGCCGATTTGACCGTCAACGCCGCGCAGGCGAGCTGCCACTCCTGCACGTGAACGACGACCTTCTCGGAGGCGCCGAGCGCGGCGAGCACAAACGGGATCGCGGCCGCCGCGAACAGCGCGTCTCGCAAGACCAGCTTTTCATCGGCATGAACGTAGGGATCGCGCCGAGTCGCCCCGCCTTCGGCCTCGAACATGCCGTCAGCCTGAAACAAGATCCAGCGATTGCCGCGCTCGTCCCAATACTCGAAGATCTGCGTTGTACGCGATTCCCCGGCGAACGGAACGCTGGCCTCGCCCACGAGATTCAACTCGGCGTAGGGCGGCGCGCTTGCCAAGCGGCGATGAAACGGGCTCAGCAGCAAGACCGCTCCCTCACCCTGACGCAGCGCGCGAGGCAGATTGCTTGCCACCGCAAAAACTCCGCCTCCGCGTGCGAAGGGGTTCTCATAGACGCAGTAAGCGAGCGTGCGGTCGAGGCCCGAGACCCGCCGGCGCGCCGCGTCGAGCCGCTCGATCTCTTCGGGGGAGAAAAGCGCCCGGATCGCCCTCGGATCCGGCCGCCACTCCGCAAGATCCTCGGCGAGCGGGTGCGGCGCACGGCCCTCGGAGGCTCTCTCAGAAGCCGCCGACATACTGCACCTCTTCCTCCAGCTCAATGCCGAACTCGTCCAGAATGCGCTGCTTCAGTTCCTCAATCAACGATCGGAGTTCGGACGCAGTTCCTTCCCCGAGGTTGTAGATCAAGTTGGAATGGTAGGAGGCTATCTCGATCCCGCCGCGGCGCATCCCTTTGGCGCCGACTTTCTCCAGAAAGAAGGCCGAGGCGATCTTGCCGCCGCGAATCGCCTCCTCTGGAGCTGCCGCGACCGCCTCTGGAGGCAATTCGGCGACAAGCAGGTTCTTGAATACGCTGCCGGCGCAACGCATTTCGGGCGGAAACTTCTCGTCGCGAGTCCGCGTGATTCGGTCGGCCTCGTGACGTAACTCGGCTGTGTCGCCCGGCTCCAGCGAGAGAGTACAAGCGAGAATCGCCCAGTTCTTACGGCGTTTGAAAATGCTCTCGCGATAGGAGAGCTCGCACTGCTTCGCGTCGAAGGTGCGTACTTCGATGCCGTCGAAGAAGCGCACTTCCGGGTCGATTTGGTCGATCTGGCGGCCGTAGGCGCCGGCGTTGCCGTAGACAGCTCCTCCGACCGAACCCGGAATTCGCGCCAGTGTGTGCAGACCCGCCAATCCGAGTTCGATCGATAGGTCCACTAGCGATTGGAGGGACGCGCCCGCCTCCGCCATGATCCGGTCGTCGGTCGGCCGACGTAGCCGAGAGCCGAGAAACCGCAGCACTAGGCCGCGCACGCCGGCGTCGGAGACGACGACGTTGCTGCCCTCGCCCAAGAAATGAATCGGACAACCTAGGCGCTGCGCGCGAGCCGCCGCCTCGGCTAAGACGTCAGGGCGCCGCGTTGAGGCGAATAGGTCGGCCTCTCCGCCGATCCCGAATCGGGTGCGGGGCGCAAGCGGCTCATGCTCGAGCAGCTCAAGCCCAGAGAGCTGCCGCAACGCCTCGGCCGTTTCGCTGAGATGTTCTGAAAGTCGTCTCGACAGACCCTTTATTGTAGGCGGCGCCGCGGCTTGTTCGGGTTAGGATAGAATCCATGCCGCGACGCTTTCCTGGCTTTCCGCCCGAGGCGCTTGCCTTTCTCCGCCGACTCAAGAAGAACAATCGGCGCGATTGGTTCGTCGAGAACAAGGCCATCTACGACGAGAGCGTACGCGCTCCCCTGTCCGATCTCGTCGCCGTACTCGGCGAGAGGCTCGCTGCGATTTCGCCGGGCCTGGAGATTGAACCAAAGAAAGCGATCTATCGCATCTATCGCGACGTTCGCTTCAGCGCGAACAAGAGCCCTTACAAGACTCATGTGGCGGCGATCTTCACGCCGAAGTGGGCGCCTAAGCACGCCGCCGCCGGGTACTACTTTCACCTCTCACCCGACGAGCTGCTTGTCGGCGGCGGGCTCTATCGGCCGGAGCCGCCCCAATTGCTCGCCATCCGCCGCAGACTCAGCGAGCGCGCCGACGAATACCGCAAGCTGGTCGCCGCTGCTGGATTTCGCCGGCTGTTTGGAGAGGTCGAGGGAGAGAAGCTCAAGCGCGTGCCGAAGGGCTTCGATACCGACGATCCGGCAGCCGATCTGCTAGTCGCCAAACAGTTCCTGGCTGGTTCGCGGCTCGATCCCGCACTAGCGGAAACTCCAAGGCTCGAAACGGAGATCTTTCGCCGGTTCAAGACGTTGACTCCCTGGATCGAATGGATAAATCAGGCGTTGCGCTGACGATGAGGGAACTTTGTTGCCGCGGAACCGTATCAGCAATTGGAGGCAAGCTATGCGCATTCGACTCAGCCTTGCGCTCCTAGCAGCCGTTTTCTTCACGCCGACGGCAGCGGTTTCCGCTGCTGAGCGTGTGATGGTCGGCGAGGACATTTACGTCCGCGAGGGCGAGAACCTGGACGAGGTTGTCTGCGTCGGCTGCAACGTGCACGTGGAAGGCACGGTGGGCGAGGCGGTCGCGGTCGGTGGTCGTGTCGTCGTTGAAGGCGAGGTACGGGGCGATCTAGTGGCGGTCGGCGGCAGCGTCCGCATCGAGGGCAAGGCGGGCGGAGACATAGTCGCCGTGGGGGGTAATGTCTCGGTCGACGGCGAAGCCGGCGGCGACGTAGCTGCCATCGCGGGCAACGTCGATCTCGACGGCCGCGCGGACGGAGATGTCCTAGCAGTGTTTGGGAACATCCGTCTCGCCGACGGCGCGGAGGTCGACGGCGACGCCGTTGCGGTGGCCGGGCAAGTCCGCGGCGCCGACGGTGCGAAAATCGGCGGAACGATCCAGAGCGGCGGAAGCACCCTTGCGCCGATCGCCTTTTCGGGCATCGCGGTCCTGTTGCTTCTTGGAGCGCTTGTGTTTCTCATCGCGCTTCCCGCGGTAGCCGCACTCACCCACACCCTTCTGGGGGAGGAGAGAGTGAGCGTGCTAGCCGACACGATGAGTCTTCGCGCCGGCATGTGTTTCGTCTTGGGCATCGCCGTGTGGCTCGGTTCGATCGTCGCTGGGATCGTGATGTCGATCGCCCTGTTTTGGGTCCCTGGCAACGAATCGCTGATCTCGATCGCCTTCCTGGCTTTGGCGGCGGTCGGCTACTGCGGGCTCAGCCACTGGATTGGGCGCGGCCTAGTCTCAAGCGGATCGCCGATGGGAGCAACGGTGTTGGGAGCGATTCTAGTCACCATCGTCCAAGCGATCCCGGTACTTGGCTGGTTTATCATCTTTCCGGTCTTCGGGTTCATGGCGTTGGGCTCGGCGGCGATGAGCGGGCTGGGCACGTCGGTAGATTGGCTGATGCCGCGGCGCGAAACCGACCCGATTCCGCGTCCGACCGCGTCGTGAGCAATGTTCCCCCCAACAAGATCGCGCTGACGCCGCAATGGGCGTTTCGACACGCCTCCGACTCTGATTGACTCGGCGGCTATCCAACCGAGACTTCAAGACATCACTTGTATCAACAGCTTGGCCTGTCGCCGTGTCTGGTGATACAACTGCTTCTCAGTCCCGCGGGTCCGTCGCATGGCTCGGTTGGGCGACATTCCAGGCACGCGGGCACGGGCGGAATATCGCTTCTTCCGGCCCGGCGGCGGACCCTATTTCCCCTCCGATTTCAAGGGCGGCAGCGTGTTACAGTAGCAGGAAAGACGCCCTCGCCGGCTCGATCAGAGCGCGGGTTCACGCGTCTTTATCCCTGTGAGCGAACACGCCCCAGAACGCCCCGCGGCGGAACAACCGCCGACGGGCCTGGACGACCAGCGCCGTCCGGCCGATCCGCCCGACGCCGAGGCGAAAGGCGAAGGAGTAGCCGCGTCTTCGGACAACGCCGGGACCTCGAACGACGAAGATTCGTCCCACGACGGCTTTGATGTCCAGCTCGAAGAGTTCGCTGGACCGCTGGATCTGCTGCTGAGCCTGATTCGGCGTCACAAGATCAACATTCGAGACATTCCGATCGCACAGATCACCGAACAGTTCCTCGCCTACATGCGCCAAGCTGAAGAGCTCAACACTGATCTCGGCGGCGAGTTCGTCTTCATGGCCGCGACCTTGATTCACATCAAGTCGAAGATGCTGCTGCCGAAGGATCCGACCGTTCCCGAAGAGGAGCGGGAGGATCCGCGCGACGAGTTGGTGCAGCAACTTCTCGAGCATGAGAAGTTCACCCGGGCCGCAGACATGCTGCGCGAGAAACGAATCGTTGAGGAGAGCGTCTGGTCGAACCCGTCGCTTGCCGCCTTCGAAGAGGAGGAAGAAGATCCTGGCCTAGCGGTCAGCGTTTTCGACCTCGTCAAGACGTTCGAGGACGTGCTCGAACGCCTCAAGAATCGGCCTACCTTCGACGTTGAGGCCGAAGAGGTTTCGGTCGGCGGACGTATCGAGTTCCTCAAGAACATGCTGCTGAGCGAGGACCGTCCGTTGAGCTTGCGCGAAGTGTTTGAGCGCCAGCCTAGCATGCAGTCGTTGGTGGCTACCTTCTTGGCTCTGCTCGAGATGGTCCGAATGCAGGCAATCGTGTTTCGCCAGACAGAGCAGTTCGGCGAGATTGTGATCCGAAAGCATAAGATGTTCGATACGGTCTTCAGCGAGGACGGTCCGCTGGCGGCCGCTGATGCGGAGTATCGCAGTTGAGCGAAGAAATCCTTTCAGAGAGCGGCGACGAGACACGCGAGCCGGCTGCGGAACAAGCCGCCGAGGCGGCGCCTGAGCAGGCTACCCTGCCCGAGCTCCAACCCGAGCCCGATCAGCGCCGGGCGCTGCTCGAAGCCATCGTTTACGTGGCCGAGGATCCATTGACGGCGCAGCAAATCGCCGAAGGTCTCGAGCTGCCGCTCGAACAGGTTGAGGCGGACCTGGCGACGCTGATCGCCGAAGGCCAACAAAAGAGCCGCGGCGTCGAGGTGCGCGGTGTGGCCGGCGGTTACAAGATGTTCACCAAAGCGGAGCATCACGAGGCCGTCCGGCAATTCGTCAAGACGCTTCGGCCGAAGCTGAAGCTCTCGCTGCCGGCGCTTGAAACGCTGTCGGTGATCGCCTATAAGCAGCCGGTGACGGTTCCCGAGATTCAAGCGATTCGCGGCGTCAACGCGGCCGGAGTGATTCACACGCTCTTGCGCCACAAGCTTGTCTCGACCGCGGGCCGGAAGAAAGTCGTCGGCAAGCCGATGCTCTACAAGACGACGCGCGAGTTCTTGGTGCAGTTTGGGCTGAGCGACCTCTCGGAGCTGCCCAGCTTGAAAGAGCTCGAGGAGCTCAGCCGCGCCGCGCTTGGCGAGGGCGAAGAAGTCGAGATCGAAGAAGAAACGACGGCCACCGGAGTGGAGGATGCCGTCGAACCAGCGGCGGAAGCAGAGGGCGCCGAGGAAGGCGGCGAAGCCGAGGAGCCGTCCAAACCGGAGGATCAGGCCGAACCCGGGGAAGCCAGCGCCCCAGATGACTCCGAGGAAGAGATCGACTCCCTGCGACGATGAGACGGAGCCGACTCCGTAGGGGCGGGTCCCTGCGGATTCAATCGAGATCTTGCTGCATTCCATGAAGCGATCGGTTCAGTCTCAAGATAGTCAGGCCTCGGCTCGCTGCTGATGCAAGAACGTCTCCAGAAGCTGATCTCTCGTTCCGGCGTCGCCTCGCGACGCAAGGCCGAAGAGTTGATCACGCAAGGGCTAGTGAGCCTGAACGGCGAGATCGTCTCCGAGCTTGGGACGAAGGCCGATCCGGAGCACGACACGATCCTCGTGCAGGGCAAACGCATCTTGGGCAAACCCGGGCGGCCGGTCTACTTGATGCTCAACAAGCCTCGGGGATACATCAGCTCAACCGAAGATCCCGAGGGAAGGCGTAAGGTCACCGACCTCCTCGGACGTTTCCGTTCGAAGGTCTATCCGGTCGGCCGTCTCGACTACAACAGCGAAGGATTGCTGCTGTTCACCAACGACGGCGACTTTGCCAATCGCGTGCTCTCGGCGAAGTCGGAGATCCCCAAGACCTATCGCGTCAAGGTCACTCGACGCCTGAGCGACGAGCAGCTCGAGCGCTTTGCCGTGGGGCTCAACATCGAGGGTCGGCCCACCGCGCCGGCAAGGATTCGTCTGGTGAAGCCCGCGGAGAATCCTTGGTACGAAGTGACTCTAATCGAGGGCCGCAACCGCCAGTTGCACAAGATGTTTCAACGGCTGGGTTGTCTGGTCGAGAAGATCAAGCGCATGCGGATCGGACCGCTGAAGCTGGCCGAGCTTCCCCCCGGCCAATTTCGCGAGCTTACCGCCGACGAAGTCGCGAGACTCTCTTCCCCGCGAAGCCGAAAACCACCCGATGCTAAACGACGAACAGATCGCCCAACTCCTAAGAAACACGCGGACGATCGCCGTCGTCGGCCTCAGCGATAAGCCCTGGCGGCCGAGCTACGGCGTTAGCGCCTACATGCAGCGCTGCGGTTATCACATCATCCCCGTTAACCCCGAGATCGAAGAGACGCTGGGCCAGAAGTCGCTGCGCTCATTGGCCGAGATCGAGGATCCAATCGAGATCGTCAACGTGTTTCGCGACTCGGAGCACGTCGCGGAACTGATCGAACCAACGATCGATAGAGGGGCTCAGGCGATTTGGATGCAGGAAGGGGTCTGGGACGACGAGGCTGCTCGTCGCGCCGAGCGAGCGGGCCTGGGGGTGGTGATGGACCGCTGCATCCTCAAGGAACATCAACGGCTGGTTCGCTGAGGCGCAGCTCAAGAGGACTGATCATCGGTCGTCGAAGACGATCACTCCTCGCAGATTCCGTCCCGCCTCGAGGTCCCCGAAAGCTTGGTTGACCTCTTCGAGCCGGTAGGTACGAGTAACCAGCTCGTCGAGCATCACCCGTCCCTCGCGATAGAGGTGGAGGATGCGCGGCATATCCACCCGCGACTGCGCCGAGCCGAAGAATGAACCGATCAACCTGCGCTCGCCGAATGGGAACAGCGTCGCCGGCAGCGACACCATAGCGTCCGCGCGCGGGATGCCGATGACGACCGCCGTTCCGCCGAGGCGCAGCATGTGGAAAGCTTGCTCGATCGTCGCCGAGAGGCCGATTGCTTCAAAGGAATAGTCAACGCCCTCGCCGCCGGTCAGGGCTCTGACCGCGTCAACCGCATCTCCGTCCGAGGCGTTTACCGCGTGCGTCGCTCCGAAGCTCTTCGCAGCTTCAAGCTTCGAAGGCGCGCGGTCGACAGCGATGATCTTTAGCGCACCGCACAATCGAGCGCCTTGGATGACGTTGAGGCCGACGCCGCCGGCGCCGATCACCGCGACCGAGCTGCCGTACTCGATCTCGGCGGTGCGCACCACTGCTCCCACGCCGGTAGTGACGCCGCAGCCGACCAGCGCCGCCTTGTCGAGCGGAATATCGTCGTCTATCGACACGACGGAGCTTTCCGGGACGACGCAGCGTTCGGCCATCGTGCCTAGCCGCGACATGTGGTGAATGCGCACGCCGTTCTTGTGGAACCGCGTCGTGTCGTCGAGCATGAAGCCCCGCCCGCCGGCGAAATGCGTTGCACACAAGGCAGGCCGCCCACGAGTGCAGTATTCGCAAGTGCCGCACGACGACACAAACGAAAGCATCACTCGATCGCCTTCGCGGAAGCGCGTCACTCCTGGACCGACCTCCTCGATGACTCCGGCGCCCTCGTGGCCTAGCACCTCAGGCAGCCTGTGTGGAATGACGCCGCTGACTACCGAAAGATCGCTGTGGCAGACGCCGCTCGCCTTGACGCGCAGCAGCACTTCTCCCTGCTTCGGCGGGTCGAGGTCGATCTCTTCAACGACGACCGGGGCGTTGCGTTCGTAGCAGACGGCGGCGAGCGTTTTCATTCAGTGAGTATCGTGGCACAGCTCGCAATCGTTCGGGGCGTCGCGCTCGTCGTGGCACTTCATACAGGCGTACATCGACACCGGGCGCTCCCGCGCCAAGACTTCACGCTCTGCGACCGGACCGTGGCAATCGGCGCAGACGGCTTCGGCCTCGAGATGGACGGCGTGCGAGAAGTAGACGAACTCCTCGACTTCATAGACTCGGCTCCAGGCGATCGGCTTGCCGTCCTTCTCGGCCTTGGCGAGCTTGACAACGTGCGGCGAGTCCGGCTTCACTGCGACGTGGCAAGCCATACACTTTGCCTCGGAAGGAAGGCCGGCGAAGTCGCCGGGGTCCTTGACCGCGTGGCAGTCGCGGCACTCGACGCCCAGCGCCGAGTGCTGCTTGTGGCTAAACGGGATCGGTTGCTCGATCGGAGGACCCGGCTTGAACTCCTTGGGCTCCGGCGGCCTGCTTCCTACCTGCGCCGACGCGAGGCCGGCGAGCCCGAGTACGACGACGAGGAATCTCTCGGCGCTCATCGCGGTAGAGCGAAGGCGCTGAAGCCCGCTTTCGGTCCGGTCCCACGAGCGCTTGAGGAAGGCGATGAGGCGATGACGACAAACTGCCGGCCGTCGGCTTCATAGCTGCAGGGCGTTGCCAAGCCGATGCCGCCAAGCTCGTGCTCCCACAGAGTCTTGCCGTCTTTCTGACTAAACGCCCGAAAGACGTTGTCGAGCCCTCCGGCTGAGAAAAGCAACCTGCCCTTGGTTGCGATGTTGCCGCCGCGAATATAGGTTCCCGTCGGGGGAACACCCTTCGCGCTCAACTCCTTGTACTCACCCAGCGGAACCTGCCAGAGAATCTTACAGGCGTCGAGGTCGATCGCAGAGAGCAGACCCCAGGGCGGCTTGACGACCGGATAGTCTTGCTCGTCGCGGATCCGAATGTAGCCGGTGTGTTCAAGGGGATAACCGGCGTCAGACTCGGCATCGACGAGCTGCAACGACCACGGAATTTCATTCGAGTTCACGTACATCACCCCTTGGTCGGCGACCCAACTGGCGCCGCCCCAGAGGGCTCCGCCGTGGTAGCCGGGGAAGCAGATCGTCTCACGCCCACCCGGCGGTGTGAACATTTCGCCGAAGCGTACGGCTTCCAGCCGCTCTTTCCAAAAGGCTTTGGCTTCGGGGGTGACCTCGGAAACTTCGTCGCGGGAGATGCCCTGGCGCGAGAACGCCGGCGGCTTGGTTACGAACGGCTGGGTCGGCCAGACTTCCTCGCCGGAGACGTCGGAGGTTGGGACGGAACGTTCCTCGATCGGGTAAAGCGGCTCTCCTGTATCGCGGTCGAGCATGTAGACCCAGCCGGTCTTCGAGACCTGGGCGACTATCTCGCGCGGTTTGCCCTCGTGCATGACGGTCACGAGGTTGGGCGCGCAGGGGATGTCGTAGTCCCACAGATCGTGGTGGACGGTCTGGAAGTGCCAGACGCGTTCGCCGGTCTCGGCCTTGAGGCAGAGGATTGAGTTGCCAAACAGGTTCTTCCCTTTGCGGCGTCCGCCCCAGAAGTCGAACGCGGGCGAGCCAGTTGCGACGTAGACATAACCGCGCTCGTGGTCGACGCTCATGCCGCCCCAACAATTCGCGCCGCCGGAGACCTTCCATGAATCCTCTGACCAGGTTTCGTAGCCGTACTCGCCCGGGTGCGGAATCGTATGGAAGATCCAAGCGCGCTTGCCCGTGCGAACGTCATAGGCGCGGATGTGCCCGGGCGCCGCCGGGCGCGGGCCTTCTCCCGTCCGCGAGGTAATGATCAGCAGGTCGCCCCAGATCGCTCCCGGCGTTGTGGAACCGAGCTGCTGGGGATTCTCGCGATCGATGTCCTGACCTACGTCGATCGCCCCGCCCGAGCCGAAACTATCGATCAGCTTGCCGTCGGCGGCGTCGATCGCCAAGATGTGCTCGCGCACCGGCGCGAACAAACGCCGCTGCTTGCCGTCGCTCCAATAGGTGAGGCCGCGGCTCACTCCGGCCGCTCGGCCGCCGCTGCTTCCGGAGCCCAGGCCCGTGTTCTTCCAAATGACCTTGCCGCTGTGGGCCTCGATTGCATGGCTGTGGAGGCCGTGCGCAGAAACGAACATCACGCCGTCGACGACGATCGGCGTGCATTCGACGACGCCACGCGCCCGCGCGCGCGGCGGCAGCGTCTCGAGCTCCCAAGCGACCTCCAGCTCCGAGACGTTCGCGGCGTTGATTTGGTCGAGCGGCGCGTAACGCGTCGAGTGGGGGTCGCTCGCGTAGGATGACCACTCCCAGGGTTCTTCACTAGCCGCCTCCACCAGCGACGGCGCGGCAAGCGCCGCGGCGGAGGTTTGGAGAAAGCGACGGCGATTGAGGTTCACAACCTCTCGATTTTAGCGGAACGGGAACGGGAAACGAGATAGAATCGAGGTGTAAGAACGCATCGGCTCACGCCTTGGAGAGAGGTCGTCGACGAACGGTTCGAGCAAGTACGGCAGGCGCCGAGCGCCGGCATGGAGGACTTGTGATGACGACCTTGACGACTCGTGAGCAATCGCAGTCGACCCGTCGGGCCCAACCTTTCGCCCGATCGTTTTTTCGGTTTTTCTATTCTTCTCTGATACTTCTTGTTGCGGCTGGCCTTCTCAGCGCCCAGGGCGGAGATGTCGAGTACGGCAAAGAAATGCTGCGCACGAGGCGTTGCACGAGCTGCCATGCCCTCGAGGGAGCGGGTGGGAACGGCGCGCCCGATCTATCCAAGCGCCTTGATCAAGATCTGTCGCCGGCCGCACTTGCCGCGCGAATGTGGAACCACGGGCCACAAATGTGGAAGCAGGCCGCCGACAACGGTGAGGTGATGTTAGGTCTCAACGAGGGCGATATCGCCAACTTTTATGCTTACCTCTACTCGCTAAGGCATTTCGACCCTCCAGGCGACGCGAAGCTCGGCCAACCGCTCTTCTCCGAAAAGGGCTGTTCCGGCTGCCATGAGCTGAAAGGCTCGAAGCGTGCGCAGGGCGACCTCAGCGCCGGCCCAGTCGTCGGCGTGCCGGCGGTTGATGCTTGGGCGACAATGGCCGATCCGGTCCTGTGGATTCAGCAGATGTGGAACCACGGCTCGGCGATGTCGGGCGAGATGGCGTCTAAGCAACGCGATTGGCCGCGACTCGAGCTCGACGAGATGGTTGACCTGTTGGCCTATGTGGAGAGTCAGCCGAGTCATGCCGGACAGATCCGTTTCCTACGCCTTGGCGACTGGTCAAGCGGTCGGATGCTGTTCTCGGACAAGGGCTGCTCGGGCTGCCACACGATCGGCGAGGAGGTTGAGGGCAAGATCGACCTGACCTCGGCCGCGCGCTCGGAGCCGCGGATCGGCGGCCTAGCGGTGAAGCTCTGGAACCACCGTCCCGAGATGGAGGCCAAGGCCGGCGGAGAGCTAGAGAGCTTCGAAGGCGACGAGATGTCGGACCTGCTGGCGTATCTCTTCCGTGAAGGATACTTCGAGGTACACGGATCGGCCGATCGCGGCCGGGCGACTTACGAGGGTAAAGGCTGCGCCTCCTGCCACGACAAGGGCGAGGCAAACGCTCCAGCCCTGAAGGGCTCGGAGCGACCTTTCTCGTCGCCTCGCATGGCCACAGCCGTCTGGATGCATGGACCGTCGATGAAAGCTCAGATGGACTATTTCGAGAAGTCGTGGCCGATGCTCGACGAGGCGGACATGGCCGACTTGATCGCGTTCCTGAACTCGCGCTAAGGAAGTAGAGCCATCGTGGCGAGGGCCGCCTGATCCTGATGGGTTCTCAAGGTCCGGCGAGCCCCTCTCCACGGCTCGAATCGTCAGGAGATTCTCACTGCGTTTCCTGCGCCCCCACGACAAAAAGGCGGCCCTGCGGGTCGCCTCTTTCTGATTTCGAGCGCTGTGTGAACGCGGCGTTTACGGTGCGGCCGGTTTGGCGGCGGCTCCAGCGGCGGGCGCGGCGCTGGTCTGTGGATTCTGCTGGTCGTAGAGTGTGATCACTTGGTTGGTGATGTTCACTTCGTTGATCGCGTAGAGCACGGGGCTTTGCGGCGAAGAGATGTCGAGCACGATTGCATACCCGTTCTCCTTCGAATACTTGTCGATCACCGCCATCAGTTTGCCGCCGATCTCTTGGAAGATCGTTTGCTGCTCCTGGTTGAACGAGCCCTGAGCGTCTTGTGCGGCGCGCTGCGCATCGCGTTCTTTCTGCTGGATCTCGCGAGCCAAGCGGCGGCGAGCATCCTCGCTCATGGTGTTCGAGCCCTTGTTGAGCTGTTCGCGCAAGGCGGCCACCGCATCCTGCTGCCCTTTCAGCTCCTGCGATTTGGGCGCATACTGCTCTTGCAGCGCCTTGATCAGCTTCTGCCCTTCGGCAGTGCGCGCGATGGCGTCTTGGATGCTGATGATGGCGATCTTTTGGCCTTGCCCGAACAGCGACATTGAAGCCAATGTCAGGGCAAGCGTCGTCACGCGAAACAATATTCTTAAGCTCATGGGAGAAGTCCTCGATCGAGAAGTCGGCGAGATTTCGGTTTCAGTCTAACACACAGATGCACACACTTTCCGAGGCCGCGGGCACGCTTAGAACGTCCGGCTGATGGTGAAGCGGAAGGTGCTTTTCTTCTCAAAGAACGGCAGCGGCCTTGAGAATCGTGCGACGCCGGTGACGAACGAGCGCTGGTTCGGGAACAATGAGCGGTCGGCAGCGATCGGCGGGTTCAAGAATTCCTCGACGCGCAGGGGATTGTAAGCCCAGTAGAAGCGGAACGGGGCGTTGACGACAGGCATCATCACCTGCAGCTCGATACCCGTCGAGGCGCGCCAGTTCTGCGTAGCGGGGATGATCTCGATCTGCTTGTCGAAGTCCGCCTGCGGGAACTGGGCGTTGAGATCATTGACGCGGTCGTCGTTGAGCGTAACCTGGTCCTCGAGCAAGATCTTGTTGAAGCCGATGTCGAAGAACGGCGCTACGGTCACCGGCCCGAAGATCGGGATGCGGTACTCAAAGTTCGACACCATACGCGTGTCGCCGCCCGGGAAGACTAGGCGGTAGATCGGGATTTCCGTCGAGGCTTGGACCGTCTCCTCCACGCCGTTGATGACTTGCACCTCAGTACGCGGCGTACCGTTCTGGTTGACCAAAGCCACGCTCGCCGTGTCGGGAATCCAGGCCATCGGTGAGATCGAGAAGAGCTCAAAACCGCGGATGTCGTTCTCGCCGCCCATGAAGGAGCGTCGGAATGGCGGAGGCACCTTGCCTCCATAGCCGGCGAGGAATGAGAACAAGCCGCGCATCGCGATCGTGTTGCGCCTGTGAGGCCGGAAGTACTTTCCTTCAACCGTCGGCTGGATGAACTTCGTGTTGCCGCCGAGGCCGGCAATCGCGACGCTGGCAAAAAGGCTCTTGCCGCGCGACGGCGTGATCGGGTGATCAACCGTGTTGTGGAAGAAGCCGGGCGTGATCTCGCTTGTCGTAATGCCTTCCAGAGAGTTCGGTCCCGAAACGCCCTCGAAATTGAGGAATGTAAACAGGTTGTCCGCTGCCGCCGAGAAGGTCGTGATGTCGTCGATGCGATAGCTGTATGTCAGGCTCAACCGCGAAAAACTGCGCTTGAGAGGATAGCTCAAAAAGGTTGTGAAACCGGTGCTGTTCTGCCGGTAGTTGAGGATGTTGTCCTGGCCCAGCGAGTTGAAGAGCGGAATCAGGTTCTGACCTGAAAAAATCGATGCCTCACGCGCCTGGTCGAAACTGAAGCGCCGCGTGAAGACAGTGAAACCAGCCTGGATCGGGCGACCAAACAGGTACGGCTCGGTGAAGCCGAACATCAGCACGCGCTCGCGGCTGCCGAGTTGCGTGTTGAACGACAGCGTCTCGCCGAGGCCGAGGAAGTTGTTGGTGGAGTAACCGAATCCGATGAAGCTGCCGGCGAAGCCGGAAACGCCGCCGTTGAGGTTGATCGTATTCCGGCCGCGCTCCTTGACGTCGAGCGTCAGATCGACCAGACCGTTGCGTGTATCGCGGCGAATGTCGGTCGACTCCTCTTCCTTGAGGGGTTCGAAGTAGCCGAGCTGGTTCAAGCGCAGGATCGAGAGATCCCACAAGCGCGTGTTGAACATGTCGCCTTCATCGAGCATCAGCTCGCGGCGAATGACCTTGTCGCGGGTCGTATTGTTGCCGGCGAAGTTAATGCGCCGCACGAAGAACTGCTTGCCCTCGTCGACCGAGAGGTTCAGATCGATCAGCGCCGGCTCCTCGGCCTCGCGAAACTCAAAGCTAGGCTCGGCTACGAAGTCGATGTAGCCGAACTCGCCGTAGAGCTTCTTGAGGTTCTCCATGCCCTTACGTAGCTTTTCGACATCGAAGACCGCGCCCTCGGGCATCTGGAAGACAGGTCCGAGCACGGCGTCGGGGGCGCGGAAGAGCTCGACGTCAGTGAAGCTAAGACGGCCGCGGCGGTACAGCAGCCCTTCCTGGATGTGCAGCGTGACGTCGGCGCGTTTTGCCGTCTTCTTGAAAACGAAGGGGATCGGAAGCATCTTGCGGACGCGCTTGTCGACGATGTCGAGGTCGTGGCGCGTGACCGCCGCCTTGAAATAACCCTTGACCTGGTACGCGTTGCGAACCATTTCCTTGTCGATCTCGAGCTTGTTGGCGTCGAACGTCTTACGGAACAGATCTTCGAAAATGATGCTCTTGGGGATGCCGATGGGCTTAAGGCCCTTCATGTTCCGCTTGAGGTCGCGGTTGGACATCACGGTGTTGCCTGCGAAGTCGAGCTTGCCGACCTTGACCTTGGGTCCTTCCTCGATGTTGAAGACCACAGCGATGGAGGAGGGAGGGATCTGGCGCACCTGCGGATCGATCTGGGCGTACTGCCGGCCGCGTTCGCCGAGCAACTCGCGCAGCACAACCACAGCGCGCTGAATGGTCGTCGGGTCGTAGCGCTGCTCGACCGTCAGACCTACCTTCCTCTCTTGGAAGCGCTCGAGTATGTCGGCGATCGTCGCCGACTTGTTGCCTTCGTATTCAATCGTGCGGATCACACGCCGCTCGACGACCACCCAACGGATGATCTTGCCAATCTCGCCGTCATCGACTTCGAGGCGCAAATCGTCGAAGTAGGCCGTGTTCCAAAGCACCATGAAGTCGCGCCGCAACCCGCTCGGCTCGTAAGAGTCGCCCTTCTTAGTGAAGATGCGCGCCAGCAGGTTGTCGCGTGGGATCCGCCGAGTGCCGCGGAAGACGATGTCCTCAACGAAGTCCCCGCCTGGAGTCTGCGGCGCTTCCGCGTCGGGATCCTTGACGTCATCGAACGGGGTCGGCGCGGCTTGAGGAGCATCCGTGTCCTCAACGTCCTCAAAAGGCGAGGCCGGCTGTTGCTCTGCGTCTGGATCGGGAACGTCTTCGAAGGGAGACGGTTGCTGGGGCGGCGGCGCCTGCTGCGCCAACAAGTAGGTCGGACGGGTCTCGGCTTCCGAAACTTGCTTCGACGACGGAGTTTCCGCTTCCTGATCCGGGGCCGCCCAGCCCGTCGTAGACAGAGCGAGCAGCGCGAACGCCGCCAGAATCCAGTTTGAACCTCTCGGGATACTCAAGACGCGCTCTTTGTCGGTGGGAGGGACGCGTTCGGCCGTCCGAACGCCTCGGAATAGTTGGTTCGCAAGAACAGGATACGCACCACGTGCGGGCGCGGTTTCAGCCCGTGGACGGGTGTCTGGGTCCTGGAACAAACTCATTGAGGGAGGGGAAAAATCCATTCTAGCGAAAGCATGCGGCTCAACGCGTGAGGTCTGTAACGATACGCGCGAGGGTGCGGGATTACTTCGAAAACTGCAACCGGAACTCTCCGAACCGTCCTTCGTAGTCAAGCTCGAGGTGCTTCAGCTTTCGCTTGGGATTGATCTGAAAATACAAATAACCTTGAATGTCGTCGTCGGTCTCTGTGAGCGGCAGCTCAAGCCGCGCTAGTCGCGCGACGAGCGTTTCCGTGTCCGTCGTCTCCAGCGTCAGTTCTACCTCCGACTGCGAGATACGGCCGGTTCCGCCCTGCTGGCCGCGGCCCAACGACCCGACTACTGGGACGCTAGTCCCCGCTCCCGCCCCTTGAAAGAAGCCTCCTCCGCTGGTTTCGGTCTGATCAAGAGCAAGCACCGCCGTTCCGGCGATTCGCTCGGGCGACTGAGCGTTTGAAGTGTCGTTGTCTCGGCGGCAGCGCATCAAGAAATCATCGTGTGCAAAAGTTAGCTTCGTCCCGTATAGCGGTCTGGCTCGCATCTCGACCAGCACGAAGTCCTTATCGAGGTTGTCGCCGAGGATAGCTTCGATCTGCTCAAGGTCGCGGACTACGCGAGCCTCAAACTCGACATCCTCAAGCTTGGCGCTTGACCAGGCCGACTGGCCCCACAAAGCCGCCGCCGTCAGCAGACACGCTGCTGTAGCCCGTAGCGTCGCGATCATGGCTGCTTCCCCCCGAGGTCTCGGAGCTCTTGATTGATTATGGCATATCAGAGACGGTCGCTGAGCTCTTGGACAGGCTAGGCGTAGAATGGCTCCATGACTACCCCCTGGGGAGAGATCCCCGTCTCCGACGCGCACATTCACTTCCTGGGACGCTCGTTCTTCCAGAATCTAGCAAGTCAGAAGAAGGAGCCCCGGCCGCTCGATGAGATGGTGCGCGGGCTCGGCTGGCAGCCTCCGCCCGACAACGCCGCACTGGCTAATGTCTGGGCCGAAGAGCTCGATCGCAACGGAGTCGATCGTGGAGTCCTGATCGCCTCGCTGCCGGGAGAAGAGGAATCGGTCGCCGAGGCCCTACGCGCCCGTCCGGAGCGTTTCTGGGGATACTTCATCTTCGATCCGCTCGCGCCGGAAGCCGAGCTGCGCGCCCGACGGGCTTTCGATGAGCTCGGCATGCAGGGCCTCTGTCTCTTCCCGGCGATGCATCGTTTTTCGATCCAGGACGAGCGTCTCGATCCGTTGTGGCGCCTGGTCGCTGAGCGTCCAGGCCGCGTCGCCTTCGTGCACATGGGCGTGCTGACGGTGGGTGTGCGAAAGAAGCTGGGGTTACCCTCGCCGTTTGACGTAAGCTTCTCAAACCCGCTCGACCTGCATGGCGTCGCTGCCAAACACCCCGATACGACGTTCGTTCTGCCGCACTTCGGCGCCGGTTTCTTTCGAGAGGCGTTGATGCTGGCCGATCTCGCTCCGAACGTCTACTTCGACACCTCGAGCAGCAATTCCTGGACGAAGTATCAAGTACCGGAGATCAGCCTAGAGGCCGTCTTCGGCAAAGCGCTCGATCTGATCGGAGCGCAGCGGCTGCTGTTTGGCTCGGACTCTTCGTTCTTTCCGCGCGGCTGGAACCGGGAGGTCTTCGAGACGCAAGCAGCGTTGCTCGAAGAGTTGGGAGTCGGTGAGGCAGCGGCGCGAGCGATCTTCGGCGGCAACCTCACACGCTTGCTGTCGCCCTAACTGGACCCGGGCGCGCGGACCAAGTTGCTATGACAGCGAACGATAGACTGCCAGCGTCTCGGCTGCGGCTCTCGTCCAAGTAAGACCCTCGGCGCGCTCCTTGCCTCGGCGGCTTAGCTGCTGATGCATGCCCTCATCTTCGAGCACGCGGACCAGCCCGTCGCGGATCGAGTCTGTCTCGAGAGGATCGATCAGCACGGCAGCGTCGCCGACGACCTCGGGCAGCGCTGAGCGGTTCGAGACCACCGCCGGCAGTCCGGCTGCCATCGCTTCGAGCGCCGGGATTCCAAAGCCCTCGTCGAGCGATGGAAACGCGAGCACTGTTGCTGTATGCAGCAGCGCCGCCCGGGTCGGTGCGTCCACATAACCCAGCGCCATGATGCGGGCACGCGCGGGGCTGTGTTCGATGCGCTCGAAGATCGCCTCCGCGCCCATCCCCGCGCCGCCTGCCAGCACGAGCCGCAGATCGACCGGCAGGCCCTCGAAGGCCTCGACGAGCCGCACTACGTTCTTGCGAGTCTGGAGCGCACCGATGTGAAGAATGAATCTCCCGGATAGATCATGGCGGCGGCGAAGTCCGTCAAGCACGTCGGCGGGGATCAGCGGCGGCGGATCAGCCCCGTGAAGTACCGTCGTGATCTGCTCCCGGGGATAGCCCAAACGTTCCTCTACCTGTCGCGCCGTGAAGTCCGAGACAGCGACAATGTGGTCGGCTCGTGCCGCGGCCTCCCGCGCCAGCTTGGTAAAACGGCTGCGAAACTCAGGCGTCGAATACTCGCCGGTCATCACGAAAAGATCGTGAAACGTCGCCACGCTGCGCCGAAACCGCGCTTCGGGAAGCCTCTGGTTGAGACCGTGGAAGAGGTCCGCTTGCCCCGCCCAACGGCGGATACGCGGCTCTTCGAGCAGTCTCCGGCGGCAGTTGCGGCCCGGCTTTGGCTCGGCGAAAGAACGAAAGTAGCGATTGAAGCGATAAGCGAGAAGCAAGCAGTCGTCAGGGGCTTGGGATGCCATCTCCTCGATCAGTCGCCTCGAGTAGACCGAGACTCCGGTCGGCTCGCGCGAGAGACTGTAGCTGGCGTCGAGTCCAATCCTCACTCGAGCGCCTCCCGCACGCGTGCCAATACCGGCGCGGACTCCTCGCCCGGCTCGACGGCGACCAGTGCTGCTGGACGCTCGCCCCACGGCGACCACCTGCTGAGCATCCTCGGACTTGCGGCGCCGGCAAACACATCCACTCCGCGCACTCCCAGCGCCGCTGTGATGTGCGAGGCGGCCGAGTCGTAGCCGACGTAGAGATCGGAGGCGGCTATGACTCCTGCGAAGGATGCAATCGAGCCGTCATGCGCTAACAACCGCGCATTGTCGGCGGCGCGACGAATCTCCTCCGTGCGGCCGTACTCCTCTTCGCCAAAACCCCGATCGAGCGCGACCGTCCAGCCGCGGTCGAGCAACATCTTGACGAGATCCGTCTCAAACGGGTCCGCCGCGCGCTTCGCGACATTGCCGCCGACGCCCAAATTTACGGCCGCAAGCGGGCCGCCCGATTGTCGCCTCAGCCTCTCGCCCTCCGCACGGTCCTCGTCGAGCAGAGAGATGAACGGTTTCGGCGCATTCTCGGTCTTGAGTGTTTGACGAGCCCACTCGGAGGCTAGGCTCGCAAGAGGCGCTTCCCCTTCGCCCCCAGCCGAGCGGCTGTCGAAAAACAGGTAGGCCGAGTCGGCAAGGCCGAGCGGCAACAGGCCTAGCTGGGTGAGCCGCGAATCGGGATCGACAATCAGCGTCCGCTCAGGAGCGAACCCGCTGGACTCCGCCTCGATCGCATCTGCAAGCCGCAGCCAAGCACTCAGACGCTCCGCTAGCCCGCCCGAACGTGGATACTCAAGAGATAGATGCCGCAAGGCCGTCTCGCCGGAAAACAGCCGCGCCGACTTGGCGCCGCCGACGAATGAAATCTCAGCGTGGGGAAACACCTTGAGAGCCGCCTGCAAGATAGGGCTCGTTACGGCAACGTCGGCGCCGATAGTGATTCGCGAGAGGACGAACACCTTGCGGACGCGCGCCGCATCGCCGTCGAACGTCTGCTGCCGCCGGATGCTCTCGAAGCGGCCGACGATATCGTCCACGGTGCCGAGACCTGCTGCCGTGAGACGCGCGCCAAGCTCAGCGAAGCCGGCGAGGCCGCGTACCCGATCGAGCAAGCCGGCAAAGAACGCGACGTAGGAGCCGACCAGGCGTGGCTCAAAGAGATCGGCCAGGGGTTCGACTACGCCCTGGAACACGGCCCGCGCGGCTGCGGGGGAGTCGCCGCCCCCCGCCAGCGTCGCGACATCCTGACCCTTAGCCTCGCCGCCCGCAAGTAGCGCTTCACGGCAACGCCTGGCCGCTTCGGCGTAAGGGTCGAGGCTCATCGGCCGGCGCGAGCGCTACCGAACAAGAGCTCGCTCGCTGGTCGGGGAAAGAGAAAGAAAGCGGCGGACCGGCGGGCTGACGAGCAGCTCACACCCACTTGAGCGCGCGCTGACGGAAGAGCCAGACGTAGCCGACGATCAAGATCACGAGAAAGACCAGCATCTCGACCAGGCCAAACAGACCTAGAGCCTCGTACTGGATCGCCCAAGGCAGCAGAAAGATCGTTTCCACGTCGAAGATCACGAATAGGATCGCAACCAGGTAGAACCGGACGGAGTAGCGGCCACGCGTGTCGTCGAGCGCTTCGACGCCGCACTCATAGGCCTCCAGCTTGACCTTGCCCGGAGCGCTGGGGCGCACCAGCTTGGCGGCTAGCAGGGTTACGACGGGGAAGGCGAGTGCGATCGCCACAAAGATTAGGATAGGAATGTAGCCGCGCGGCATCAGCGTAACGTTAGCACTCGGGGCCGCAAGGCCGCAACCGCCCGGGGGAGGCGGCTCAGACCTTGGTGCGGAACCTGTCCCCGAGCAGATTGAGCTTCTCGTCTATCGAGAGCTTCTTGATCTTCTCTTCCTCGCGGGCGCGTTCGGCGCTGTCGGGACCAAATGTGCGTTGAATCGGCGCGCGCGACTTCTCGCTCCCCCGACGGACGCCGTTCGAGCGGCGTGGGCCGCGGCGATCCGCCTCGCGTCGCGCTTCGGGCGACACTCGGCGGCGGCGTGCGGACTCAGGCGAGTCACGCGGCTCACGACGCTGACGAGGCTCGTGGGAAGACAGCGAAATCCGACTGCCTCCTTCTTCGATCGCGGTTACGTAGACCGTCATGCGGTCTCCGGCCTTGAGCTTCGCCTTGCCCTCCGCGACAATCTCGCTCGCCAGGCGCGAAACGTGCGCCAAACCGTCGTGCTCGGCTCCGATATCGACGAAAACGCCGAACGCGGTTACGTTTGTGACTACGCCCTCCACTTTGATGCCGACCTTCAGCTCCGCTAGCGGCGCGACGTCGAACGTCGGCTTGGCGGGTTTGAATGCCCGCCGCGGATTGCGCGTCTCGGGACGAAGCTCGGCGATCAACGACCGCAGCAACGCTTCCGAGCAACTCTTGTCGTCTAGCTCTTCAAGACACTTCTCAAAATCGACGGCTCCCAGCTTCTCTGGATGATCGAGCGCCTCGCGGGCGCTTAGACCTGCCGCCGACAGCATCGTCTCCAGTACCTTGTAATGGTTGGGATGGATTCCCGTCTCGTCGAGCGGATTCTCTCCGCCGAAGACGCGCAAGAAACCGCCGGCCTGGTCCCAGACGCGGCGATTGATTCCAGCCGTGCGGGCAAGCTGCTTGCGGTTTGAGTAGGGCCCCGCCTTCCCGCGGTGCTCGACGATGCGTTTCGCCGTTCGCGGAGTCATGCCGGGCGCCAAGGCCAATACCTCAAGCGATGAGCGGTTGACGTCTAAGCCGATGTGCGCGATGCAGCTCTCGACCGTCTCACCAAGCGCCGCGCGGAGGCGACGCTGCTCCACCTCGTGATGGCCCTGGCCTATGCCGAGCACGCGAGGATCCATCTTGGCCATTTCGTGCAGCGGATCTTGGGCTCGGCGCGCCAAGCAAACCGCGCTGCGCAAAGCGGGCTCTAGCCGGGGCAACTCCTTACGGGCGGACTTTGACGTCGCATAGATCCAAGTACCGGCCTCGGGGACTGTCGTCCAGGCCGGCATCGGGGCCGTCTGGCCGCGCCAAGCCGAGCGTACGAACCGCTCGACTCCTCGCACGCCGGGTCCGTTGCCGGCGACGATCAGAACCACATTGTGGCGCACGATCAGGTCCGCCAGGTCCACAGCCGGGGTCGGCTCTGGATTCGGGGGCCGTTCCCGGTCGCCCTTGGGAGCCGCATCCGCCGACGGAGCACTGGCCTCGTCGGCGGGCTCCACCTTGGATTGCTCCTCGACGCTTTGCTCGACGGCCTTAGGAGCCGCTATATCGGTTGTCGCGGCCTCGGCGGCCGCAACGTCTGCTGTCGTCGGAACCGTGGTCGCAGGCGTTTCCGGGGCAGGGACGGCTTCCTTCGCCACCGTTGCCGATTTTTCAGCCTGATCGTCCGACTGCGCTGCTTCGGATCCTGAGGCGGATTGTTCGCCGGCGCTTTGATCGATGGCTTCAGGAGCCATTATGTTGGCTGCCGTGGTCGCGACAGGGGCAATGTCTGCAGCGAGAGTTGTGGTCGCAACGGCCGCCCCGACCGGTGGCGCCTCGGTCGCCGCAGCCGGAACAGCCTCGGGCGTGGGCACGACCGGCGGTTCCGGCTGTGGCGTCGATGGCTCCTCCGACTGCTCGCTCGCCGCCGCGGCATCCACTTCGGTCGCAGTGGTTTCCGTCTCGTTGGCGGCCGGCGGCCCGGCAGCCACGACCTCAGCACCGGCAGCCGCCTCTTCGGAAGCTTGTTGCGGAGCGAGTAGGGGGGCCGTCTCAGCAGCGGTCTCGACGCTCGCCCCAGCAGCGGTCTTGTCGGACTTCTCGGGAGTCGTAGCCGGCTGAGCCGCCTGCCCATCGCGCTTCGGCTCGGTCTGTAGGATTCCACCCTCGACGAAACGGCCCGCGGCGTCGACCACTGCGACCCGCCAGCCTCCGGGGCGCGCCGCCTCGATGCCCAGTGCAACCACCGCGCCGGCCGCAGGAGCCGTCAGCAGGCGGCGTAAATTGCGTTCGTAGACGACGACCGCCTGGGTGTCGCAACTCTCTTCAAACTGGTGGCGAACCTCGTTTTCAAGCGCCTCGGCGAGCCGACCCTGATACGCCTTGCGGGCGGCCGTTTCCAGATACGGAGTGAACGCCGAATCCGGGTGCTTCACCAGGCGATCGTGCAGATACGCCAAGATCCGCTCTTTGGGCAGCTCAAAGCTCAGCTCGAGATGGCCGTCGTGCGCCCCGCGGCGCATCGTCAGTCCTTGTCTCCAAGGGATCTTCTCAGCGGGCGCGGACATGCCGTCGAGCGCGGCGCAACGCTTCCGTACCGCCTCGTCCTTGCCGCCGCGACGCTTAGATTGTTCGTTCGCCCGCGCTCTCACGACCGCAAATCCGCGAGCAATCTCGCGCACGTCGCGACGAATCTCAGCGTTCTCGCCCAACCATCGCGCAATGATCTCGCAAGCGCCCTCTAGAGCCGCCTCCGCAGTTGACGGTCCGCCGGCATTGAGATACTTGGCCGCCTCAACCGAGATGTCGGCCTCGGGAGGCTCCTGCGCCCAGATGAAACGGGCCAGCGGTTCCAAGCTATGTTCGACAGCCTCGTCGGCGGCGCTGCGCCGCTTGGGTTTGTAGGGGAGGTAGATGTCTTCGAGTGCGCGGCGGTTGAACGTCTGTTCGATCTGCGCACGCAGTTCGTCGGTCAGCCGCTCCTGGCGCGCGATCGCCGTCAACACGACGATGCGCCGCTCGGCTAGATCGAGCTGTTCCCGCAGGCCATGCAGCACTCGGCGGATCGCCGTATCGTCGAGGCCCGACGAGACGTCGGGCCGATGACGCGCGAGATACGCGGGCGTGGCCCCGGTCTCAAGTTCCTGTACCAAGCGGAGCAAGTCCGACAGAGGTACTTTCGCTTCCTCGCTGACCTGAACGTAGGCCTGCGTAGGAAGACCAGTGAGAGCTTTCATTGCAAAGACTAACCGCCCCCCCGGGCGCTTTTCTGTATGATAGAGGAAATGACGCGGAGCCTGCCCAATCGGCCCGCCTTCCTGCTTCTGCCACTCATTCTACTCGTACTGCCGATCCTTTCGCCCGCGCAGATCATCGAGTTCCGTTCGAACGGCCTCAAATACCAAGCTCTGACGCGCCAAGGCCTCACCGTGATGTGGGCTCGAATGCCTCTCGCTATTGAAGGATACGGTGTCGCGCAGCTTGCGCTAAACAACGGCAGCGGAGAAGTTTGGAACGTCAAGCCGACCGACTTCTTCTACATTACCGAAGACGGTCGACGCTTGCAGGCGGTGTCGGAGAACGCCGTCGTCTACGACCTTTTCCGCAACGCCGGTCATGGCACCGTCGTCAAGCTCCAGTCGGCCTACGAGCGCGCACTCTACGGCAACCAGCATATCCGCTCGAACAACGGATATGAACAGCGTCGCCTCAACGCCGCAGCGATGGGCCCGAAAGGCGTCAAGGCCGCAGCGGCGGCCTCGGCGATCACCTTTGTCTCCTCAACCCTCGCGCCCGGCGATTCCACTGACGGCGCCGTGTTCTTCCCAAACGGCGGCCATGAGCTCGGAGGCGGCCGCGTTCACGCCGTCATCAACGGACAGGAATTCGAGTTCGAGGAGGTCTCCTCCGACGAACCGATCTTCATCCCGCCAGAGCGCCGATAAACGCCCGGCAAAAGGCAGGCAGATCGTCAGGCGTACGCGAGGTGATCAAATTGCGATCGACTGCGGCCTCTTCGTCGACCCAGTCCGCGCCGGCGTTGACCATGTCGTCTCGAATCGAGAAGAACGACGTGGCGCGGCGCCCCTTGAGCACTCCGGCCGAGCACAGCAGCCAACCGCCGTGGCAGATCGCGCCGATCGGCTTGCCCGCCCCATCCGCCTCTCTGATCAGTTTGGCGAAGCCCGGCTTGCGGCGCATGTAGTCCGGCGCCCAGCCTCCCGGAATCACTACGCCGTCGAAGTCTGCCGCCGAGACGTCGTCAATCGCTCGGTCCGACGTCACCGGGTAGCCGAGCTTGCTCTTGTAGACTTCACCGGCCTTGGACCCGACCACGATAACTTCCGCCCCGGCTTCGCGCAAGCGAAGCAGCGGGTACCATACCTCAAGCTCCTGATAGTAGGTCTCGGCCAGCATGGCGATCGTCTTTCCAGTAAGCTCCATGAGAACGATTGTATCGAGCTGAGTGCGGGGCTTTAGCCGGTCGGTATAGAATCCAAGAGGCTGCGCCGATGCCGATGCCCGCCCCGTTTCGTCCCGTACTGCGAACAGTGCTGCTGCTCGCCCTCCTCGCGTCGAGCGTCCTCGCGGCTCCTCCCGAGCGCACCCTAGCCCGCGGCCGCTTCCTGATCGCCGCACGCACTCTGATTGATCCCAACTTCGGCCGTACAGTTGTCTTGCTCGTCGACTACGACGAAAAGGGCGCGATGGGTCTGATCATCAACCGTCCCACGCCGGTGAAACTGGCGCGGATGCTGCCGGAGCTAAAGGCGCTGAAGCAACGCCAAGAAACCGTCTACCTCGGCGGCCCCGTCGGTCGTGAGTCGTTACTGCTTCTGATTCGAGTCAGCCGGCCTCTTGATGAGATGCGCCCCGTCTGCCGAGGCGTCCAGGTCAGCGCCAGCACCAAACTGCTCGAACGTCTCAGCAAAGACGACAAGCTCGCGGAGGAGTTTCGAGGCTACGCCGGTTACGCGGGCTGGGGTCCCGGGCAACTGGACGCCGAAGTCGCTCGCGGTGACTGGCTCATCCTGCCGGCCGACGCCGAGACGATCTTCGACTCCGACCCAGCCGAGGTTTGGGACGACTTGCTCAAGAAAACCGACGTGCGCTTCGCCGAACTCACTCGGGGAGCAGCACGATCAGCTCAAGCCGGGGACTAGGCAGCTCGCTCGGAACGTAGGCCGCTAGATTCTTCGACCGCAGGATCGCTTCCCAAGCCGCGCCGCTCTCTTCCAAGCTGAAGTACTGGTAGTTCATCTTTACAGGCACTGCTGCAGGAGGTGTCGCGACATGCGTCAGCGTCAAGCCCGGCAAGGCTTGGCGCACGAGTTGATCCACGTGATCGTCTGAGCAGACCTTGACGATCTGGGGGGCGCGCTTGATGATCTGCACAGCCTTGGCCTCGGCCGTCATCGCCAGATAGAGCCGCGTATTCTTGAGATAACGCTCATCGTCGATGGCCGTGGCGTAGATCGAGGGCCGCACCAGCTTAAGCGGCAACGAGGCGAAGTTGCGCGGGACTACCGTCTCGAGCAGTTTGCGCAGCTTCTCATCAAGATCGGTAAAGCACGGTCCGAGCTCGTTGTGATCGTAGACCGGCAGATCGCCGGGCCGAATCTCGCGCGAGAACGTCGTCAGCGCACCCGCCGTCGCCAGCATCTCGGCGAAGAGCTCTTCGGGATGGCCGCCCTTGACCTCGAACAGATGTCGCATCTGCGGAAACGCCGTGTTGATCGTATAGAGCAACCAAAAGTTCGCGACGTCGGCGGTGGTGAAATCCGCCAGCGCCTGATTCTTGTGACGCCGTTGGTCGGCTAGCTCCGAACTCTTCGCGGAGAGGATTTCGACCAGCCGTCGAACGATCGAGACGAGATAGTCGCTGGCCCGGATCGACATCAGCGGCGGCACGAAGTGCGGATCGAGCTGAAATACGTCCGAGGCGGTGCGCTGCACTCGCGCCACGCGAATGGCGGTCAGCCCCCGCTGCACCTCGGTCTCGGCCAGCAGCCGAAAGTTCTTTCGCGCCGTGAGAACGGGGCGCTCATTCTGGCCTGTGTTCTCGTCGCGAAAGTCGACTGGATAGGCGGTAAAACGGCTGTCGGCGTCGCCTTGGGTGATCGAGACGTTGAGCCCGTAGTCGCGCATCGGCGGCACGCCGAGGTAGATGTCGAGCTGGTCCTGATCTGGCTCGAAGTGATCGACCAGCGCTTTCGGAGGCGGCGCGGGGTCGCTCTCGGGGATGTCGAACGGCAGACCGTCGGAAAACATCCCGCGCGCCGAGCTGATCGCCAACGTCCCGGCGGAAAGCGCCTCTTGGTCGATGGTCAGCTCGCTGAAGCCCCAGGGACGGAAGCTCTGCGCCTCCATCCGAAACTGCAGCACGCTCTCGATGAAGCGATCCTGGGCCTGCAAGTGTTGCGGCGTCAGGAACGTCCCCTTCGACCAAATCACAGGCTGTAGCCGTCGCATGGGATTCTACAGTAGCAAACGAGGAAATAGGCCGCCGGCAGCCCCCATGGGGCCGCGAATCTTCAGCTGGCGGTTCTCACTTACTCAACTTTCGCGGGCAGGTTCGTCGTGAACGGGCCGAGGTCATGGAAGACGAAGCTGATCGCCGCCACGCCGCCGTTGGAAGCAGTGATTTCTAGGACCCCTTGAGCTCCAACCGCGCACGGCAGCCGTTCTTGTACCACGAACGCGTCGTGGGCTAGTCCGGCCAAGTCGCGCGTATCGCTGCAGCGCTCAACGCCGTCCAGGCCACGGGCGGTGAGCTTCACCGACTTCGTGCCGCCGTCGGGGTTCGTCCACGCCATCACCGTGGTGAAGGGCCGCAGGTTCGTAAAGGGTAGTCGCTGATTTTCAGCGGTAGCTGCCAGAGGAACCGCTGCTTGGAACGGATCGCGATCGGGAACGAGCTGCGTTATCGTCGTATTCACCGAGACGTCGCCGGCGCCGGTTTCGAGAATGGCGTAGCCCGCGATAGTCTCGCCTGTCGGGAAGCTGCGCTCGACGGCGACTCCGCCGGCCGGTACGCTGCCCGTCAGCGCCGTAGTTTCACCGCTCTGATTCCCGGCCTCATCGGCGATCGGCAGCGAAAGCGGGGCTCCGTTGGAAGCATAGAAGCTGATGCGGTAGGCGGTCGTCGACTGGCCCGTGTTGGAGACCTCGAAGACACTCTCGAATGCGTCGCCATTTGCGATGCGGGGAATCAACCGTTGCGAGGGGTCTAGGGCGCCGACCGCCGCAGGAAGGTTCGTTGTGAACGGTCCCAGATCGTGGAACGAGAATGCGATCGGCCCCACGCCCACGCCGTCCGAGAGGATCTCGAGCAAGCCGATCGAGTTCGCGCTACAGGGCAACTGCTCTTGGAGAACGAGCGCCGCGTGCGCCCCCGGCCCGAGCGATACGGTATTCGAGCAACGCTCAACGCCGTCGGCTCCGCGCGCGACCAAGCGCGCGTCTTGGCTATTGGCGTCTTGATTGGTTAGCGCCAACACGGCCGTGAAGGGCCGCTGATTCGTGAATGGCAGCCGCCACTCAGGTTGCGAGCCGATCATCGGCGTTGCACTCTGGAACGGGTCTCGGTTGGGGACTAGCTGTGTGATCGAGGTCGTGACGGCAAGATCGCCCGCGCCCTCTTCGAGCACGGCGTAGCCCGCGACGAGCGCTCCCGCCGGGAACGTCTCAAAGAAGACGGCGCCGCCGCCTGGCACAACGCCGCTCTGGGAACTAGCAGTTTCGCTGACGCCGCCTTGTCCATCGGCGATCGGCAACGCCAGAGCAGCTCCCGCTGCGCCTAAGAAATCGATCTGGAAGTCGGTCGGATTGTCGGTCAGGTTGATGACTTGGAAGGTCGTGATGAAGCCGTCGCTGGCGGCGAGGCGCGGAATCAGATTGGTCAGCTCGGGACCGACGAACGAGTCAGTTCCAACAGGCTCCGAGAAAGCCCCTTTGCCGTCAGAGCCCAAAGCTGCGACCCGATAGTCGTATTCGGTGTTCGCCGTGAGCTCGGTGTCAACGAAAGTCAATACGTCGCCGGCCACCTGGGCGACTTGCTCCCATTGCTCGGTTCCTTTTAGACGCCGCTCGACCACATAGCCCTCCGCTCCTGAGACCGCTTGCCAACGCACTCGCGCTTCCGTGCTCGAGGTTCGCGTCACGTCAATGATCATCGGCGCGGGCGGTACGTCGATCGGCATTTGGGCCGTCATGTTGTCGGCTTCGTCGTATGCGTATACCGCCCCACCGCCGCCCGGGTAGACAGCGCGCACGAGTCGGCCCGCATCGTCGTACTCGTAGGTCTGAGCTTGGAGCGATAGGGCGGCTGCAGTCAGCAGAAGCACGATGCCTAAGAAACGATTCATACAGCGCTTGCTTGTGGTTGCTCGTTGCATCTTAGAACTGCGCCAATGGATTGTTCGGGTTGTTCGGCAAGGGCCGCCCGGCGAGAGCGTGCGCGGCCTGGTAGAACTGCCAGGCGGCGAACTCTCCGGCGATGCCTCGGCGGCCCTCGTTGAGCTCTCGGCGACTCTGTTGCCGGATGCTGAGATTGCCGGGCGACGACGGGCTCGCTCCCGGTGCGGACACCTGTCGCTCCCGCGCCTGTCCGATGAGGTTCTGGACGGAGCCTAGGCCGACGGAGACGCCGAGGTCGGCGATCAACTGCTTGGGGCTTTGCTTAACGGTGTCCTTGAGCACGCTGAGGAACGTCTGCTTGCTTGCAAGGAAGGCGTCGTTGACGGGAAGCGCCGTCCTGCCGGTCTTCTTGAACAGATTGGACACGGAAGCTCGGCGCGCTCCATTCGTCACGCCCGCGGCCGTAGCCTTGGCCCCTTTTCCGGCCGGGAAGGGCAGTGCCGAAAGTCCGACTTCGATGACGAAGTCCGCGGGGTCGAAATCTTCGCCGTTGATCGCTTGCTTCGTAATGTTGCCGACCGCGCCCCCAACGGCCCCGGCCAGCGAGGCCGCCCCCACGGCGCCGAGCGCCCCTATTCCGACGCCGCTCGAAATCAATGCTCCCGTCACCGCGCCGCCGACGGCGGCGCCGATGAGATCTCCAGCGGTGATCGGCTGGCCGGTGATAGCGCTGCTGATCAACGTGGCGCCGACGTTGACGACGGCGCCGACGAATGCGCCGACGAGGACTTGGAGGAACTCGCCGTGCGGGTCGTTGAAGTTGACGGGGTTGTTGCCGGCGTAGACGTAGCGGTTGAGCTGCGCTGGGTCGGTGATGTCGCCGAAGTGCGCGTCGCGGCTCAAGAAGCGCTTGAGCTGGGGCGAGTACCAGCGGAAGCGCATGTAGTTGAGGCCGTTGGGATCGGTGAGTACCCCGTAGAGGCCGCCGAAGAGAAACGGCGAATCCGAATCGCCGCTACGCGCGATGATCTCGCCGAAGGGAGCGTAGGAGACCTCGCCGGTCACGGCGGCCGAGGCGTCGCTGAAGGCGACGGTCCCGCCGCGTTGATCGTAGTGATAGACGCGGATCTCGCCGTTGACGTCGTCGTAGAGCAGTCCGCCGGCGTAGACGTAGCGGGCGGCCGGCGAGCCGCCGCCGCGCTTGACCAGTACTTGCGAGAGCGCGGCGTGGGGGTTGACCGTGAGCCTGACGCGACCGCCGGGCGAGGCGTAGGCGATCAGGCGGTCTTCTGCGTCGTACTCGTACTCGCCGCCGTCCACCGCGACGAGGTTGTCGTCGGCGTCGTACTCGAAGTCGCGGAAGTTGTCGCCGATCTGGACGCCGGTGAGATTGCCGCGCCCATCGTGGTCGGCGGCGACTCCGTCGACGGTCGCCAGCATGCCGTTGGTGTCGTAAGTGAGCGACAGCGTGCGCGGGAAGTAGCCGGGGCCGAGCAGAGAGCTCTGTTCGTTGACGATCGAACCGATCGAATCGTAGTTGTAGGCGTACTCGACGATGATGCGTCCCGGCGGCGCGAGGTCGCGGCGCATCGTGATGCGTCCAGCGGCGTCGTACTCGAGCGTGCGCATCGTGCCGTTGGGAAAGACGACCTCGGTGATCCGCGAATTCGAGTCGTAGGCGAAAGTCGTGCTTCGATCGGCCCAGTCGACGACCTCGGTGATGCGATTGGCGGCGTCGAATACGTACTCGACGGCCTTGCCGTCGGGATAGACGATGCGCGTTAGATTGCCTGCCGCGTCGTAGACGTAGCGGATGGTGTCGCCGTGGGCGTCGCGGAACTCGACGACGCGGTCAAGGGCGTCGAAGGTGCGTTCGAGCTGCTCCGTCGAGTCGACGCTGACGGTCTCGAGGTTGCCGTTGTCGTCGTAGGTGAAATCGAGGTCGGGGTCGACCTTCGAGCCTGAACACGAACCCGTGCGGTATTCGGTGCGAGTGAGCAGTCCGGCGTCGTCGTAGTCGTGGCAGCGCACGAGGCTGCCGGGAAGCTGTTCCTCAAGCGGCAAGCCGCGCTCGTCGTACTCGATGCGGGTCCTTACGGCCGATCCGCCCGGCGGCGGCCGAGTGTCGTCGACGCGGTTGCCGTCGTCGTAGCCGAAGGTGCTGGTTCGGCCGGCCGCGTCGGTGATCGAAGCGACGACGTCGTCGGGATGGTAACTCTGCTGGTAGACGCGGCCCAGCGGGTCCTCGACCTCGATCAGACGGCCGATGTCGTCGAAGCGGAAGAAGCTGGTTCGTCCGGCGGGGTCGGTGATCGAGACAGGCTGTTTGAGTTCGTCGTAGTCGGTGGCGGTGACGTCGCCGACGGCGTTCTTGAGAGAGAGCAGCAGATCGCGGTCGCTGTAGACGGCCTCTGCTGTCTTGACGCCTTCGGCGTCGTAGCGAGCGATCTCGTTGCCGACGGCGTCGTAGTCGACGCGGGTCGTGTTGTCGAGCGGGTCCGTTTGCTCGACGACCCGTCCGACGGCGTCGTAGGCCCGGGTCGAGGCGTTGCCGCGCGGATCGATCACGCGGACGAGGCGGTTCTCGTCGTCGTACTCGTACTGCGTCGTTTGGCCAAGCGCGTTGGTGCGCGAGAGGCGGTTGCCGTTGGCGTCGTAGGTGAACGAGGTTTCACCGCCGTTGCGGTCGGTTTTCCGAATGAGCCGGCGGCGCGCGTCGTAATCCATCGTCTCGACGCGATCCATCTGATCAGTCTTCTTGACCACGAGGCCGCGCGTGTCGTACTCCAGCTTGATCTCGTTGCCCTCGCCGTCGGTTAGGGTCGTCGGCAAGCCGATCGAACTGTAGTCGGCGCCCTCTCCCGATCCGCCGTGACCCTTGAAATTCGCTCCCGTGGCCTGACCGCTCGAGTAGGCGTAGTCAACGCCCGCGCCGTCGTGCAGCAAGTTGCCTGTGACCTGTCCGTTGCCGTTGTAGGTTTTTTCGTCTTCATTGCCCTCGGCATCGGTGATGCGCCGAACGTTGTTGTTGGTGGTGTAGGCGAGGGTCGTGACCTTGCCGCGCGCGTCAGTGAATGTCCGAAGGTTGTTGTTCGAGTCGTAGTCCATCCGGCTCGTGTACTGCTCCGGATCGATGATCGTGACGACGTTGCCGTCGGCGTCGTGGTCGAATTCCGTCGTTCGGCCGAGCGGATCGATGATGGCGGTCCGATTCCCCGTCGAGTCATAGGCATAGGCGGTCTCGGCGCCCGATGCGTTCACATAGCGTCGCAACCGGTGGTCTTCGTCATGCTCGAAGATTTGTTCCTGGCCCAATCGATCCGTGTAGGTTGTGATCGCCCCGCCGCGCATCGTCGACGCATAAGAAAACGTCGCCATTGGAGTCGAATCGAGCCCGTCGTCCTGGGCGGTGACGCGATCGAACGCGTCGTAGACATTGGCGAAAATTCGGTCGCCCTCGGCGTCGAAGGACTGCAGCAGAATGCTGGTATTCGCGTCGTAGCTGAAATGGGTCGGGTAGCTCAGCGATGTCAGGTCAAAGCCCCAGCCGTTGACCTCGCCAGTTTGTCCGGCCGCCGTGTCGACTACGTTCAAAATCCACGTGCCGTTCGGGTTCTCGCCGTGGAAGTCCGACAGCGCGACCCCGTCGAAGTCGAGCACGCTTGCGCTCGGCCTGTTTGCTAACCCGCTGATCTCGATTCGGGTCCCCTCCGGCGACTCTACAAAAACCTGCAACTCGTCGACGTTGGCGTGGCCGATGTTCGCCGCGCCCAGGGCCACGACTCCGACCGGCTCGCTCGTGCCGACCGAGATGGTGTGAACGAGCCCGCCGGGCGAATTGTCGGGGATCGGCTTGGGGACGAACGCCGGACCGTAGGGGCCGCTGATCTCGGCCGGGTTGTGGATACTCAGCAGCCGGCCGAATTGCGGATCGTAGGAGAAGTAAGTCCGTCGTCCCGCGGGATCACTGAGATAGAGAATGCGGGCTCGGTTGCCGTTGGTGTAGGTGAATTCCAGCTTCCGGTCCGAGATCGGTTCCACCAGCCGCACGAGCCGACTGTTGTCGTATTCGAGCTCGATGTATTGGCGGATCTTGTTGCCGAGCCGCAGCAGCTCGCCGGTCTCGGCGAACTGGTAGAGGGCGCCGTCGGGCCGTCGGGCTTCCCAAAAGCACTCCGAGCAGCCGGGTAAGCCGTCGACTTGCCTGAACCTATCGAAGCGAACTGCTTCCTCGACTGGCACGTACTCGCCGCCCTCTAAGCGAAAACGATTACGGCGATTGTCGTCCCAGTTGACCTCTACTATCTGGCTGGCCGGAGTGCCGACAATGCGGGCCGCGTAGTCGTGCGTCCAACCGGGCCCAAGCGTACGCGGCCGGGCGACCAACCCCGATAGCGGAATGATCGAATCGTAGAGTAGCGTGAAGCCGAGCTCGCGGCCGCCGTCGATCTTCACTGCCTGCACCGAAAGGGCGAAGTTGCCGGTGCCGGCGTCAACCGAATTACCGACTACGCTGTCCTGGCGCGGCTGATTGAGGCGGATGATCGCGTCCGCGGCGCTCGAGCCTGTAATCTGGCCATGGGAAACCGCGGCCGCCAGAGTCAGAGCCGCGACAACAAGAGTCGCGCGAAACCTAATATGCGACATAGCCGAAAGCCGAGTGTAACACCGATTGCGTGGCCTAGTGGCGACGCGTCAAACACGAAGATTCTCTCAGACACGATTTTCGCGCTCACGCCAGTTCAGGGCGTCGCGTCAGAAAAAACACCCGACCTTCGCCGCGCGGCATGGCCAGGTCCTCCGTTCCCGCAAGAACCTCCGGTTTGTCAAATCTCGCCTGCGCCAGCGCGGTCTCGATCTGCTCCTGGGAATAACAGAACTCGACAATCTCCGCGTCACTCCGCTGCCAAAGCTCGCCCTCGCGCTCGAAAAGCGTAACCTTCGAAACGCCGCTGCGGGCGACCTCGTCCCAGGCGCTGCGCACCAAGCAAAGATGCTCGTCGTCCTCGCCGGAGTACGTTTCTCGGGCGGCCTCCAAGAAGCCTTCCTCGAGGTTCATGTCGAAGAAGAACATGCCGCCCGGCCTCAGCGCCGCAAAGGCGCCGTTGAAGGCGGTCTGTAGATCGGCGAGCGCTGGCAGGTGGTTGAGGCTGTCGAAGGTCGAGATGACCGCGTCAAAAACGTCTGGCGGCTCAAGCTTACACACGTCGGCTTGCACGAACGCCGCTCCAGGCGCAATGCGGCGCGCCTCGTCCAGCATCGCCTCCGAGCAGTCAACGCCGGTAACGCGGAAACCACAAGCGGTCAGCCATTCCGCCATACGGCCGCTGCCGCAGCACAAGTCGAGAATCTTCGCGCCTGGTTCGAGCAGCGGTAGAAAGACCTCGGAAAAACCTTCCTGAACGTCGCTCAGATAGGCCGCGCCCCAGTAGCGATCGTAGAAGGCCGCAAAGGGATCGTATCCGCGCGAAGGAGGCAGCGTCGCGCTCAAAACCCGAGCCTCTTGCGAAACAAGTACGCCAAGTTCTGGAACCCGTCGCGCCAAGGATTCAGTTTGATCTCGCCCAATCGCGAGGTGTAACTGACAGGGATCTCTTCGAAGCGAATGTCGGGGTGCTTGATTGACTCCACCTTGATCTCTTCCGAAAACGCCATGCCGTCCGAGGCAAGCTCAATCTTGTCGAGGATCGATCGCCGAAAGACCCACATGCCGGACTGTGAATCGCGCACCCAACGAAAGAAGAGCAGCGACGTCGTGATGGAGAGAATCAAGTTGCCGACTTTGTGTTTGAAGCTCATCGCCTTCGGGTCGCGCACCGGGAAGCGTGAAGCGTTGAGAAAGTCGGCCTCGAGGTGTTCGAAGGCGCCGATCAGGTAGGAGAGGGCCTCGACGGGGTAAGAATGATCGCCGTCGAGAGTCACGACCACGTCGCCGGTGGCGTGACGAAAGCCCTTCTTGTAGGCGCGGCCGTAACCGCGAACGTCCTCATGGATGACTTTAGCGCCGTAGGATCTGGCCACGTCGGCGGTACGGTCGGTCGAGCCGTTGTCGACGACGATCGTCTCGTCCACCCACTGCGGCATGCTCTTGAGCACGGCTTCGACGCCCTGCTCCTCGTTGAGACAGGGAATGATCGCGGTGATGGTCCAGGTCTTGTACATGCGGCGGTAGGAGTTAGGAAGCCGATGACTCCGGCAGGTCGATCGGTTCGATGCGCACCCGCGCAATGCGGTTGCGTTCCGTGTCGACCACGGTGTAACGGCGGCTCTCGTAGTCGATCGCTTCGCCGGGAGTCGGGATGTGCCCAAAGCGACTAAGCAGGAATCCCGCCAACGTCTCAAAGCCTGCGTCGTAGGGAAGCTCGACGCCGAACAGGTTATCAAGATCGCGGATGTTAGTGATGCCGTCGACCTCGACCGGCTCGCCGAGCTTGCTGACTTGCACCGGCGCTTCGTGCTCGTCGCGTATCTCGCCGACGATCTGTTCGAGTGCGTCCTCGACGGTGATCATCCCCGATACCGTTCCGAACTCGTCGACGACCATCGCCAAGTGGCGCCGCTCGCGCTGCGCCTCTTCGAGGAAGTCGTGCAGCAGCTTGGTCTCGGGAACGAATATCGCCTCGAAGGTGAGCTCACGCAGTCGGAACGGCGGCGGCGGCAGATCGAGCATCCGCGCGCGCCGAATGCGCTGCACGTGACGCCACAGCTCCTTGACGTAGCAAACGCCGACGACGTGCTCGGGCGAGTCTTCGTAGACGGGGATTCGCGAATGCCGCGTCCGGATTACGCAGTCAAGAGCCTGCTCGAAGGAGGCGTCGACGGGAAGCGCCGTCATCTCCTGCCGAGGGACCATCACCTCGCGCAACGTCAGATCGTAGAAGTCGATCACGTTGTGCAGCATTTCCTGCTGGCTACGTGCGTGGTCGCCTTCGCTCGAGCTGACGGCCACGACGAGCTTCAGCTCGTCCGCTGTGTAGCCGTCGCGCTGTTCTTTGAGCTTCAGCCCGAATATGCGAGAGAGCCCGGCAGCGGAGCCTTTCACTAGCGTGACGAAAATCCCTGTCGCGCGAGCGAACAGCTCGAGCGGGCGGGCGACGTGGAGCGCCATCCGCTCCGAACGCTCAACCGCGAAGTTCTTCGGTACCACCTCGCCAAGCACCATGTGGAGGAACATGATGGCTCCGAAGGCCAGCAGAAACGAAAGTAGATGCGCCGTCGGCGCGAAGCCCGCTTCGATCAGCGGCAGGAACAGCGGCTCGGTCAAACGATAAACGGTGCTCTCGCCGGCCCAACCCAGGCCAAGGCTGGCGAGGGTGACGCCCAACTGAGTCGCCGACAGCATTCGGTCTGGCGCGGCCAGCAAGTCCAGCACCCACGGCGCGCGATGGTCCCCGCCTTCCGCCAACGCGCGCATACGTGTGGAGCGCACCGAGACCAAGGCAACCTCGGCGGCTGCGAAAAAACTGTTGACGCCCAGCAGGAGAAAAAGGACAACCAGCCTGAGGCTGACGGGAAGGTCTTCCATCGAAAAGAGAACTGGCCGCTATTGTCGCCCAGCGAGGGGAAGCGGCGCCAGAAAGAAGTTTCGGTTCCTATTTCCGCGCTGAGCCGCGCGAAGAGCCCGAGAGCGACTTCACGCCGCCCGTGCCGCATAGCGCCACGCCGGTTTCGCGCAGCGCTTGCAGCAGATTGAAAAGCAACGCGTAGACGACCTGCTCACTGACCGTTTGACGGCCCGGCAGCCGAAAGCCCGCCGGCAGCTCTTTCTCTAGCCCTAAGCGAACGCGATCGAGCTGCAACCGTTTCCCGTCGTAGCAGTTGGCAAGCGTCAGAGGCGTCTGCAGCACCCGCCCGGTAAAGGCATCGACGTAGAACTGGCAGCGCGAAAACCACCCAAGGTTGGCCGGGTCGGCCGCGTCGAAGAGTAGCAGGGATTCCGTCGGTTCCGAAGGCCGCACTTCGAGCGTCAGCAGCCGCGGGGTCTCATCGCTCTCGCAAGCGAAGCCCGCCTGATCCACGAGGTTGGAAATTACCTCGTGGTCCGGGTCGAGAGCCACCAGTTGCTGCTCGCCTGCTTGGAGGAACCGCATACTCGCCTTGATTCTATCATCGGCCAACTTCGTGCTCGTCCGCGTCCCGCCGCGTCTCTGGCTCTGCTAGCTTTGTCTCTGATGCGCGACCCAAAGAAGCTTCGCAGCAACGCTTGGTTCCAAGGCGACCAGTACGAAAACCTCGCGCGGCGCGCCTGGCTGCGGACTGAGGGTTTCGGCGCAGAGATCCTCCAGGACAAGCCCGTCATCGGTATCTGCAACTCCTGGAGCGAGCTCAACAACTGCAACGTTCACCTGCGTCAGGTGGCCGAGGCGGTCAAGCGCGGCGTCTGGGCCGCCGGCGGCGTTCCTCTGGAGTTCCCGACCATCTCGCTCGGCGAGCTCTTCATGAAGCCGACGACGATGCTCTTCCGCAACCTGATGGCGATGGACGTCGAGGAGTCGATCCGGGCGAATCCCATCGATGGCGTCGTCTTGCTTTGCGGCTGCGACAAGACCACCCCGGCGCAACTAATGGGCGCCGCATCGGCCGATGTCCCGGCGGTGATGGTGACCGGAGGTCCGATGCTCTCGGGACGTTGGCGCGGCGAGCCGCTCGGTTCCGGCACCGACGGCCGACGTCTCTTCCAGGAGTATCGCGCCGGACGCATCGGCGAGGAACAGGTGGCCGAGATGGAGGGCTGCCTGGCTCGCTCGGCCGGCCACTGCACCGTGATGGGAACGGCCTCGACCATGGCCTCGGTGGCCGAGGCGCTGGGCATGACTCTGCCGGGCGGCGCAGCCATTCCCGCCGTCGATTCGCGCCGCTATCAGCTCGCCGAAGCCAGCGGACGCCGAATCGTCGAGATGGCCTGGGAGGACCTGCGTCCATCCAAGATCCTCACTCGCGAAGCATTCGAGAACGCCGTGCGGGTTGACATGGCGATCGGCGGCTCCACCAACGCCGTGGTCCATCTGCTCGCGATCGCGCGCCGCGCCGGGATTGAGCTTACTCTGCGAGATTTCGACCGTCTCTCTCGCGACACCCCTTGCATCGTCAACGTCAAACCGTCGGGCGAGTACTTGATGGAGGACTTCTACTACGCCGGCGGGCTGCCGCCAGTACTGAAGGAGATCTTGCCTCTGCTGCACGGCGACGCCCCTACGGTCACGGGACAGACGATCGCGGAGTCTCTTGTCGGCGTCGAGGTCTACAATCGCGACATCATCCGCCCGCTCAACGACCCGCTACACGCCGAGGGAGGCGCAGCGATTCTCTTCGGCAACCTCGCTCCCGACGGCGCGGTGATCAAGCAAACCGCGGCCTCGCCGCACTTGTACCGGCACACCGGCAAGGCGGTCGTATTTGAGCGGAACGAAGAGCTGAGGGCGCACATCGACGACGAAGATCTCGCAATCGACGAGAACTCCGTTCTGGTGCTGAAGAACGCCGGCCCGCACGGCGGCCCTGGTTTTCCCGAATGGGGACACCTGCCGATCCCCGCCAAGCTGCTCAAGGCCGGCGTCAACGACCTTGTCCGGGTCTCAGACGCACGCATGAGCGGAACGAGCTTTGGAACCGACGTGCTGCACGTCTCGCCGGAGGCCGCGATCGGCGGTCCGCTGGCGGCGGTGGAGACCGGGGATGAGATCGAGCTCGACATTCCCGCGCGGAAGCTAGAGCTACGCGTCGAGGCGCGGGAGATCGAGCGCCGGCTGGCGGCTCGGCCCGCTGCAAAACCCGCCTACACGCGCGGCTACGGACGTCTCTTCCTCGAGCACGTCACCCAAGCGCACGAAGGCTGTGACTTCCGCTTCTTGCATGCGGACGAATAAGAAGCGAATTAGAGCTCCGCCTTGGGGATCACGATCCACAGGATGACGTAGACGACGCTGCCCGGAAATCCGACCGAAACGATCGAACCCACGACGTACAACAACCGTACCAAGTTGGGGTTCCAGCCAAGCCACTCCGCGAGGCCGCCGCAGACCCCGCCCAGCCAGCGATGCCGCCGCGACCGTCGCAAGGGGTTGTTCGAAGTGGCCATCTGCAATGAGGTACGAGAAATCGGCCGCTGAAGTTCGATCGCCTGGGACGAAGGCTATGATGGGCCTTCAGACTCCGCGTGGGAAGCTCCGCTCAGCAAAGAATCGGTGCGACGCTGCTGCTCGCGGCATTAGTGACGTTCGTGCTCACCGCACGGGTGCTCGATCCCGAACACTCTACTTACCGAGCATTGGGCCCCTGGCCGGACGGACCGGAATACGTCGACGCCGGGCGAAATTGGGCGGAGACTGGCTCGCTTCGAATCCACGTCGCCGGCGAGCTGCTGCCGGCGCGCTATCCGCCGGGGTACTCCGTCTTACTGGGCGTTGCGATGAACCTCGGCGCCGCGCCGCTCGACGCGCCGATCTGGGTGAACCGCGCTGCGGCGCTGCTGACGCTCGGCCTGGTTTGGCTTGAGCTGCTACGTCGCGGCCTACCGCTCGAAGCCGGGTTGGCCGTTTTTTTGCTGTCGACGCGCACCGCGTTCGTTATCATGACGCGCGCACCGATGAGCGAGCTTGTCAGCGGAATTGTGCTGCTCGCCGCCGTCTTCGTCTTGTACGAGGCCTCGAAGCGGACGAGCAAGCAGTGGGCGGCGTTCGGAGGGTTCTTGCTCGGATTGTCTCTTTGTTTTCGAGTTTCGAATCTGCTCTGGATCGGATTCCTGCCGGCTGCCGCCTACGCGGCCGGCGGATCGAAGCGCTCCCGGAGCGCGCTGTTGCTGGCCGGAATCGCCGGTTGGACCGTCGGAGCGGCGGCGTTGGCGACCTACCAACAAGCGACGTTCGGGAATCCGCTGGCAACCGGCTACGGCTTCTGGTTAGGGAATGAGGGCGCTTGGAGCGGCGCATTCGCGTTCGAGCACGTCCCAGGCCAGTTGGCGATGCTTGGTCGCGAGTTGCTGCAGATCGAGGACGACGAAACTACTGCCGGACTCTATGGAGCGGGCTCCTATCTCGCTCCAGCCTTTGCTCTAGCGGCTGCACTTGCTCTTTGGCGGTTGCGCCGCAATCGACGGCTGGCGGCGTTCGCGGCGGCGGCGTGCGTCTACGCGCTGGCGATGCTGAGCTACTTCTTTTTTGACTTCCGACTGTACTATCCGCTTGTCCTGTTCGCGGTTCCAGTCACGGTCGCGGGCCTTCTCGCGCTCTATCGCGATGCATCGCGACGCGCCCAAGCAGCGATGGCGTTGTTGCTGCTCGGCACGCTCTCTGGCTGGCCCGGCCGCCGCAGCGCCTTCGACCTTGGCGACATGCTTCGTACACCGAGCCTGATGCTGTCTTGCCCGGAATGGGAGTCGGTTGACCCGCTCAACACGGTTCCGGCGACGGCTCCACGACTGATCCTCACCGACATGAACCCGCCCTACGTCCACGCGATGACCAACGGTGAACGCATCGCGGCGCCGCTCGAGGGCTACGGCTTCAACCCCAAGTCATTCTCTTTTGATGAGGGCCGACGTCGCGAGTTGGTGCGGCGAGCCTTTGAGCGCGGCGACGAGGTTTGGGTCGTGACCCGTGCGGCGGACATCGCCGCTGCAGCGGAGGCGGAGGCGAGCCTGCACGGCGCATCCTCCGATACCCGCTGGACGAACGGGCTTGGCGGAGGCGCTGCTCGGCTGATTCAGCAGTAAGCCATTCGCTTACAGATCGACGAGCCGCTTGTCGGTGTCGCCGAAGCGATCGAGGCTTACGCCCATGCGGTCCATCAGCGACAAGTGGAGGCTGCAGGCACGGCGATTGTCGTCGCCGGCGTCGAAATAGTCGAGCACGCGGCCAGGCTTGAGTGAGCCGCCGCCTCGGCCGGAGAGCAGAATCGGCAACTGTTCGGCGCTGTGCGAGTCACCGTCGAAGAGGCTCGAGCACAGCATGATCATCGAGTTGTCGAGCAGCGTTCCGTCGCCCTCTTGGATCTTCTTGAGGCGATCGATCAAGTAGGCGTACTGCTTCACGTGGAAGCGATTGGTCTTGAGGTACATGGCCTCGAGCTCAGGGGCCTTGCCGTTGTGTGTAAGGTCGATGTGGAGGCTGCCTTGCACGCCCTCGATGAAGCCGAAGTTCATCTGGGACAGATCATTGTTGAGCATGCAGGTGATGATCCGCGTCTTGTCCATCTGGAAGGCAAGCACGATGATGTCCATCATCAGCCGCATGTGCTCGGGGATGTCGTGCGGTAGATCGTCCTTTGGACGAGGCATGTCGGGCTGAGCCAGCGTCGGCCGCCAGCCTTCGATCTGATCTTGCTGCGCGGCGCGCTCGATGCGGCTCTCAATGTCGCGGATCGATTCCATGTACTCGTCAATCTTGCGCCGATCGCTGCCGCTGACCTTCCCTTGCAGACTGTGCGATTCCGTCAGAACGGCATCGAGGATGCTGCGGTCGAGCCGGCGGCCCGTGCCGTCGCCAATGAGGCGATCGAAGGCGCGCGCCGGATAGATCTCCTTAGTAGCCGGTTTGCCGTCGCTCGCCCAGGAGACATTCGAGCCGTAGATCATCGAGAGCCCGTCTTCGAGACGTAGCTCATTCGGTTCGATGCCGAGGGCCATGCTCGGCACTGCCGTTTGGCCGCCGACGCGTTGGGAGAGCACTTGGTCCATCGTCTTGCCGACGCGGATCACGCTCGGGTCCAGGCTAACGGCGGCGCCAGAAAGAACGTTCGGCGCCCGGCCAAGGTGAGGGCTGGTCGAGACGAAGGCTTTCTCGTTGTAGAGCCCGCGCACGAAAGTCATGTCTTCGCGGTGCGGCATCATCGGCGTCAGGCCCGGGCCGATTTCCATGTCGGCGCCCGCGCCCTTGGCCCACCAATGGACCGGCTCAACGCCGTTCGAAAAGAAGATGGTCGCAAAGCGCAGCGGCGGCTTGTTCGGATCCGAGCTCAGCGCAGCGGCGGCTGTCTCGGCTGCCGGCAGCGGCAACGATTCCAACCAAGGAAGCGCCAGGGCGACCCCGGCGCCACGCAGGAAACTACGCCGCGAACCTGCTTGGGATGCTTGGTTTCGTTTGATGCTCATTGTCCACCGTCTCGGTCTGAATTCGTTCTTACCGGCGTCGAGGCTAGCTCGCCTGCCGGACCGTCTTCCCTTTCTTGGCCCCGTCGATAGCGAAACTGTCGGCTGGTCACGATCGTAGCAGCCAGATCGGAAAATGTCGCCGTGCCACCGGCTTCGGCAAGGTTGTCGATCAGGGGTTGGTCTGAAGCCGCGACGGTTCGCCCTAACGCGTAGCCAAGCAGCTTGTAAGAAAGCGTGTGCAGAACTTGCTTGTCCTGCGCCTCTAAATAGTCGAGAAGTCCGTCGATGCCGTTGAGCGGTGTTTGATCTACCAACTCGCTCGAGTCTTCAATTGCTTTGCCGTCGGGATATTGATCGCGCCAACGCCCGACCGGATCGTAACGCTCCAGCGGAAAGCCGAGTGGATCGATCTTCATGTGGCAGGCCGCACAAGTTGGATTACGCTTGTGGACAGCCAGTTGCTCGCTCACGCTGAGGCCCCCAAAGAGCTTGTCGTCGGCCGGAATCGACCCCGCGTCCGCCGGCGGCGGAGGTGTCGGTGTGCCCAGTATGCGCCGCAGCACCCAGTCGCCGCGCTTGACGGGGCTGGTGCGCAACGGCGCGGAGGTTGCAGTAAGCACCGCGCCCAGGCGCAGCATGCCGCCGCGCTGGAAAGCGTTCGCGCCCTCTACGAGCTCGGCCTTGTCGGCGGAGGAGATCTCTTTTTCAACGCCGTAGTGGTTTGCCAGTGCTTGGTTGAGAAAGGTGTAGTCCGCCGAAAGGATCTCACCCGCCGGGCGATCTTGGCGGACGACGTGCTCGAAGAACGAGACGGCCTCGTCATACATCGCCGTCTTGATCCCGTCGGTAAACTCTGGAAAGCGCGTCGAGTCGACGCCGCGGTACTGGTCGAAACGGTAAAAGCCCAACCATTGGCCGAAGAACTCAGTTGCGAATCGGCGCGCTTTGGGATCGGCCAGCATCCGCTTGACTTGGCTCCGGAGCTCAGTTTCGCTGCTGAGCTCGCCCGCAGCCGCGGCGCGCATCAGCTCTTCGTCGGGCATCGACGCCCACAAGAAGTAGCTCAGACGGCTGGCTAGCTCGATATCGGAGAGAGCGACGACGCCGACGGCGTTCTTGGGCTGCTCAAGCCGGTACAGGAACGCCGGCGCGACGAGGATGCGAGTCAGCAAGGCGCGGATCGTGCGCGTATGGTCCAGCTCATGCGTCTTTCGCGCGTCGTCGTAGAACGCTCGTAGGCTCTGCTTTTCGCCGGCGGCGAGAGGGCGCCGCCAGGCGCGTCCGGCAAAACGCAATGCGTCGTCAACATGCCGGGCCTGACCGACCTGCTGCGCAGCCATGACGGCCTTGTAGTCGTCGCGCAGAGCCTTGGCGTATTGGCGCGGCTCGGCGGGCATGGCTTCGATCTGATCGTCGGTAAGGTCGGCGATGCCCTTCTCGTCGAGGTCGACGCCGAACTTCTCGGCTACGAAGTGCAGATAGGCGTCGTGATATTCGAACGAGGCTTTGAGGTCGGCCCAGGCGCGATCGAGGTTCCTGCGCGCCTTGTCGTCGAGCATCTTCTCCACGATGAATGCATCGTCCCGGTCGTACTTGATGTTGTAGTGAAACCAATTGCGCTCAGCGGTGTTGTAGTCGTTGTCGAACGGCGCCGGGATCGGATCGCGATCTGAGGGCGTGGGCTCGCGGTGGGAGATCTGCGGCAGCAGCTCGCCGAACTCGAGCACGTCCGCCTTCCAGGCTTGGAAGCCGGCGTGGCTCGCATCGCCGAGCAGCGTCGAGATCGGCGGGCGCCGTGATGGAACGCTGCCTGAAGAGATCGTCGCTCGCGCTACTGTATCTCCGGCAGTGTCCGGATCGATCTCGGCGTCGATCTCCAGCAGCAGGAAAACGGCGTCTTCGGGTGCGGTGATCGCGATCTCAATCGAGTCTTCCATCGCCAGGGCGAAGTCTTGGGCCTCGATCTCGCCGCCGTCGGGGTGCTTGCCGAAGCGCAGCCGCGCAATCGTTTCTTCGTCGAGCAAAGATCGCAGCGGCACACCGGGCGGGAGCGGCAGGGGAGGCTGATTGGGACCGGGCTCTTCCCGGTCGCTTTTCATTCGGATCTTGACCTCGGCGTTGCGCCAGAACACAGTCGGCTTTACCGCGGAATTTGGGTTCATCGGCACGACCGAGAAATTCACCACCGCGGGCTTGCCGGGCCGTAGCCGCCGAGCGACTCGCATGTGGCTCGACGCCTCCACCTTAAGCGCTGTGTCATCGAGGACGAGAGCTCGCTCGTCGCCGGCGCCGCCGGCAGCCTGCTCGCCGGCGCCCATCAGTCGCCGCGGCCAGTTGATCAAGACCATCTGCGTCGCTTCGGCGCCGGCTCGGGCGGCTGCATCGGCTTGCTTGTCGTCAGGGCCGGAAGGGGTCGGGAGACCGCGCCAGCTCTCGACTACCTCGGATGTGGGATAGCTCGGCGACGGCGCCGTCAGCACTGCCCAGATATGTTCGAGGAAGCGAGCGCTGACACCCTCCCGAACGGCGATTTCAGATAACGCGACGGCAGACTCGCCGAGAGCCTCGCGATGCAGGTAGCGCCAGGAGAGGTAGAAAGCTTGGCCGTAACGCTCCATGCCGTAGGGCATGCCGCCCTCTCCGGCGGCGGCGCGGAAGCCATTGGCGCGATAGATCTCGTGGATGCGGTGGATCGCCGAAAACTCAAAGCCGCTCTTGCCTGGGTCCTCGTAGAATTCAAGCGGTCCGGCGCCGATCACGGCGTGGTCGGCAACCTTCTTCGCGGCGCCCAGGTAGAGCTCGAGGTCGGCGTCTTGCATGAACTGCACGTCGCCGAAGTTCGTAAAGCCCTCGCCGCCGACCGAGTCCGGCGCGAGATTGCCGATGATGTCGAGCTTGAGCCCGGTCAGATCTTCGACTGTGTAAGCGTATTCGCCGCTGGTTAGGCGGCGCACGGTGACGCGTCCAGGATCGCCCGCGTATTTCTCAACGTAGTCGCCAAGCTCGGAACGAATCCAGCTCACTGCCTCACGCCGCTCGGCGGCGCTGGGTTGCGGCATGCCTTCCGGGGGCATTTTCCCTTCTTCGAGCGCCGTCGCAACCTTCTTCCACTCCCGGAACCCATCGCCGATCGAGACCTGCGAGGTCAACCTCTCAAGACTCAACGCGGCCATCTTCGCCGCTTCGCCGTGGCACTGGAAGCAGTACTGCTTGAATGTGCCCGGTGCGCTCGAGGCGGCATCCGCGGCCCGCGGCAGCGCCCAGCTGGCGCAGACCGCCAAAATCAAACCGCAGCGCGCGATAAGCACACCACAACTCTCGCGGTTCGAGCCCGCGGGCGCCTGGTTCCTGAAGATGTTCATAACGTTGCCGTGACTATTCTAACCTCTATGTTCGCAGGCGTCTACGAGACAGACCAATCCATCTCCGCCGCCGGCGGCATATATAGGACGCGCGCCAGGGGGTCGCGGTTATCGCAGCGCGAAGGTAGTCCTTGGAGCAGGAGCGTTCCGAATCCACCCGCGACGCCGCATCGTGGGCGCCGCACTCGCGGCGGTCTCGGCTCTTTAGAAGCTCCAGCGCAAGCTTGTATAGCCGACCTGGGCCCGGTAGCCCTGAGTGCTGGTGAAGCGCTCGTTGTAGCCGTAGTACTGCCAGCCGAGATTGAACGACAGGCTTTGGCGCAGCAGCACCGACACCCTTGCCTGCGGCGAGTGATAGCTCAGCGGAAAGCTCACATAGTAGTCAGCACCGTCGAAGGAATAGCTCGGGTAGGCCGACTCGACGCCCGGTGCGAGGGACGTCTGCGACGAGCCGTCGCCGGTATCTTTGGCCAGAGAATACGCCAGGTAGAGCGTCAGCCGTCTGTGCGGCGCGAGGCGCGCGCTGAAGTTCACCGTGTGGAGATTGCTCTCGTAGAAACTCCGCGCATAGGGCGATTCGTCGCCCTCTGGTGCAAAGAGGTTGAAGATCCCGGCGCCCGTATTGAGTTGCAGCAGCGTGTAGCCGCCGTCGAAGGCCCAACGACCGTCGTCCCGAACCCAGGTCGCGTGGAAGCCGGCGCTGCGTCCGGTCGAGCTGTAGTCGACCAGAGCGACCGGATTCTGGTTGTTGCGATTCTTGAAGAAGGCGCTGAACTTGATGCCGTTGCGGCGGTAGGAGACGCGCGCCGTTTCATTGTGGAAGCGCTTGCTGCTCGTCGGCGCCAGCGGCTGATCGGCGCGGCCCACTTCGGCGTCCACGGACACGCGCAGCCCTGAGCGGGGCGTCCAGCGAACGCCGCCGCCGCCCGAGCTTACGTCGTTATCGCGCCCTGTGAGCTCAGTCTCAAAGTCGAAGTCCGGGAAGCGAATCGCCTCTCGCGTACGAATGCGACGTGTCGAGTAGCGGTAGGCTCCGAACACGCTGAACGCTGAGACCGGCCGGAAGCTTGCCTCGGTAGCGCTCGAAATGAAGCGAATGCCGAGATGATCGAATTCGACGAACTCGTTCCTGAACAGGCTGCGCTCCAGGAACGAGGCCTGGCCATCGATGCGGGTGTTGTTGACGGCCGTCGTATTCGTCACCGCCCACTTCGGCGAGGGCAGCAAAGTAACGGTCAGGTCGCCGGATCCCTGCTTGCGGCTCGCGTCGCCGAAAACGAAGGTCTGCTGCATTGCCGGATTCCCGGAGAAATCGAGCGCCGTCACATCCTGACTCAGCGTCGAAGTGCGTCCGCCGGAAGCGTAGACGTAGCGTCCCTGGAACCCAATCACGCGCTCCTTCTCGGTACGAATCGCCACGGTTGTGAATGGCGTGTTGCCGTGAATCGGTTCGTCGCGGCGGTTCGACTCAACCGGCTGCACATTCGAGGTCGCGCTAGGCAGCCCGGAGCCGTCGAAGTAGCGAGTGTCATCCTTGTAGTTGTCGATAGCCTGGACGGCGGTGATCGCCAGCCCCCAGATGCGGAAGTCGATACCGGCGCGGTACTGGTTGTTCTCGCGGCGAAGATCGGTCACGTAGCGCAGGTAATTGTCGTTGCTCAAAGCAAGGGTCGAATTGGGTATACCCTCGCTCCAGAAGCCTGGACCGCTCTGCTTGTTGCGTTCGTAGCCGAGCAAGATCTCGAATCGCCGTCCCGGCAGCAGACGCAGCTCGTGGGTCTGAAACAGCCTTTCGGAATCGAGACCGCGCTCGCCTTGCCACAGCGACGGCAAGCGGTTGAAATACTCCACGCGCCGAAGCTGCAGGTCGTAGCGGTACCAGCGGTTCTTCTCGGCCCGCAGCAGATTGTACTGGTAAGGATCGCCGCCTGTGCCGAGCGTCCGGAACGAGAATTCGTCAAAAAGCTTGCCGCGGCCGTCGGCCGAGTTCATACGCAACTGGCCTTCGAGCAAGCGCACACCGTTGCCGTAGTTGACGCTCGAGCGGTAGGCGTCCTGGTTGCCGCCCACGCCGTGCCAGCGGTAGCCGACCTCGAAAGAATTCGAAATCGTGTAGCCGCCCGCCTCGTGCAGCTCGTCGGGACGATCCGGCGTCGGCGCGACCACGCTCTGCGCCGACGACACTGCCGCCAGCAGAGCCAAGATGAGTGCAAGACGCTTCGTCATCGGCGGAACAGGCGGTCGGCGTTCGAGCCGTGGATGCGTGAGTGGCAGACGACGCAGTTTTGGAAGCGCGGCTCGGCCAGATTGTGAAAGCCCGAATTGGGCGCGGGAATTCCTCCACCGGCTAGGCCAAAACCGGCCACGTCGTTGTGACACTCGAGGCACATCGTAAACACGGCCGGACGCGCCAGTAGACGAGCATTCGTGCTGCCGTGAGGGTTGTGGCAGGCCGTGCAGCCTTCCACCCGGACCGGCGGGTGCTCATGGACAAACGGCCCGCGCTTGTCGCTGTGGCACTTGACGCAGGCAATGTCGTTGCCGAGCGCTTGGCTGACCATACGCGGCGAATGGGCGGCGCCCCAGGTCGCGGTAGGCGCCCCGTGCGGGTTGTGGCAATCGCTGCACTCAACCGCTCCTTCGTTGACGCGATGCTTGAAGGGCAGATCGAATCGCGCTCGCACCTCGAGGTGGCAGCTGTAGCAGACTTCGCGCTCCTGTTTGGCGAGCAGCGGCCCGATCTCGGGCGCGGAGTGGATCGAATGACAGCTCGTGCAGGCCACCTCGCCGGTGGAATGCGACGAGCGGCGAATCTGCATCTTGCCGAAATCCTTCGAATGGCAGGTGAGACAGGCGTCGAGCGTTTCGCTCGGCTGCAATTCGCCGAAGGCTCGAATCTTCGTTTTGTCGCCTAGCCCGGCGACGTGCAATCCGCCAGGGCCGTGGCAGCCTTCGCAGCCGGTCTTCTCGGGCGTCTCGGTCTCGAGCGCGACCGAACGAAAGTGCGGATTACGCGGAAAGCCCTGCCAGACGTCGGGATGACAGACCTGGCAGGCCTCGCTGCCGAGATACTCTTGTTCCGCCTCTTGGGCGTTCGCCGCCACAGCCAGCAGCAGAACCGCTAGTAAGACCTGAAACAATACCCCGCCCCCAAAAGGAAGAACAACGTCGCGGAAGGACCGGGGGTTTCAATAGTTCATGTAACAAAAATAAACGGGCCGATTCAGAGCTCGGGATACACCATTGTCATGGGGTCGGGCAACGGGATTACGTTTATCTTGCCGTCCTCTGCAAGCTTGCGGAAGCCGTACTGCGGTTTGTCGGGATTGCCCGCAAGCATCTCCGCCTCGGCGCCGACCGCGAGGATGGCGAGCTCCTCGGGCTTGAGGTATTTCTGCGCGACGCTCTGTACGTCGTCTGCGCTGACGGCTGAGACACGATCACGATACTTCTCCCAATAGCCTTTCTCGCGGCCGCTGTATTCATCGGCGGCGAAAGTGCCGGCGACCTGTCCGGCGACGGCGAAGTACCGCGGGAAGACTTCGACTGCGTAGTTCCTCGAGGTGGCGAGCTCTTCGTCGGTCGGCCTTGTCTCGCGCATCTTGGCTATCTCTTCGAGCACGATGGTGCTTGCCTCGGCACAGGTCGGGTTCTTCGATTGGAAGGACGCGGTGAAGGTCCCCGGGTAGTAGAGCCCGGGCGAAAAGCTCGAGCCGGCGCTGTAGGCGAGCCCTTCGTCGGAGCGTACCCGCGACATGATGCGCGAGACGAAACCGCCCCCGCCAAGGATGTCGTTCATGATTCCGACGGCGATGTGATCAGGATTCTTGCGCGCAATGCCAAGCTGTCCGATCTGGACGCTGGACTGGTTGACGCCAGATTTGTTGACGAAGTAGACGCCCGGCGTCGGCTTGTGAGTCGGCGCCGGCACCGCAGGAACTTCCGGCTTCTCGGCGGGCCAGCCCTGTGCGGTCAGGTATTCGCCGAGCCGGTCGATCATCTCCTTCGTGTCGAAGTCGCCGGAGACCGCGAAGTAGAACGACGCCGGATGGAAATACTTCTGCTGCAGCTCGCGCATCAGATCGGGCGTAATCGACTCGATCGTCGCCTGGGTCGAGCTACGGGCCGAGAAGTGATCGCCCCGCATAAGCCGGCTGTATTCGCGTCCGGCAATCGAGCTGATTTCATCGTTGCGCCGCTGCATACCCTGTAGCCGGCGGGCGCGGGAGATTTCGAGCCGTTCCGGGTCGAAGCCCGGGTGGCGCAACATGTCAAAGAACATGTTGAGCGAGACGTCGAGATTCTGCTTGAGGCAGCTCATCGCGGCGCGGCCCGAGGTCGCTCCGATGCCGCAGGATATCCGCGTCGCCAGGAAGGCCGACTCTTCATCGAAATCGCGCGCCGACATCGACTTGGTGCCGCCAGAGCGCATCTGCGAGCCCGTCATCGAGGCTAACCCGGTGTGCTCGGGCGCTACCAGATACGCGCCTGTGCGCACGATGAGCGAAACGCTGACGAGCGGAAGCTGATGATCTTCGACCAGGTAGCCGACAGCGCCGCCCGGCAGCTCATGGCGGTAGTCGGCCGGGTTGGGCGGCTCGAAATCGAGCGCCGGAAACTTCAAGTCGGTCGGATGCAGTGGAATATCGCCTTCAGCGGCGAAGAGGGCCTGCGATCCGGCGGCTGCTAGGGCGAGAAAGTTGCGGCGCTTCATTGCTGTTCTCCGGCGGCGGGCGCGTCCGCCTTCTCCCTGGGGTGGTAGAGCGCCACGTTTCGGTTTTCTTCGCTGAAATACTTGCGCGCTACCCGACGAATGTCCTCGGGCGTTACGGCTTGAAGACGATCGGAGAAACGATTGATGTTCTCCCATTCGCCGAGCGCTTCGTGGCTCAGCAACTGCATCATCAAACTGGACTTCGACTGCAACCGGCGAAAGTCTCCGGCCATTTGCTGATTCTTGACCTTCTGCAGCTCACGCTCGCCGACAAGTTGGTCGGCGAGCACGGCGACTTCCGCGTATAGAGCTTTTTCGACGTCTTCTGGCTTGTTGGGCTCGCGGGCGACGCCGATCAGCTCGAAGAAGCCGTCGAACTTCATGCCGTTGACGGCGGCGCCCGCGTCGGCGGCGACCTTCTGCTCAAGCACGAGCGACTTGTAAAGCCGCCCGGTGCGGCCGTTTAGCAACGAAGCCAACATCAGCAGCGCCGGCTCGTCGGCGTGGGCGTCGGCGACGGTGTGATATCGAATCCTCACTTTCGGACGCGTCTCAGCGTAGGCGATGAGGCGCTTTTCGGCGAGTTGCTCAATCTCACGCGTCCGCACGACTTCCGGCTTAGTCTTTCCCGGCTTGAGTCGACCGAAGTACTTCTCGGCGAGTCGAATCGCTTCCTCGGTCTCGAAGTCGCCGACGAGCGCTGCGGTCAGGTTGTTCGGCGCGTAGTAAACGTCGAAGAAGCTGAGCGCTTCCTCACGGGTTAGGCCTTCGAGGTCGCTCGGCCAGCCGATCACCGACCAACTGTAGGGCGAAGATTGCCAGAACATCGCGTCGTACTGCTCGTCGATCTTGCCGGTTGGCGTCGAATCGACCCGCAGACGGCGCTCTTCATGCACTACGTCGCGCTCGCTGTAGAACTCTCGGAAGACGGGGTTGAGCAGGCGGTCGGACTCGAGCCAATACCAGAGCTCGAGCTTGTTCGCCGGCACGTTGATGAAGTAGATCGTAAAGTCGTTGGTCGTTCCAGCGTTCATGCCGGAGGCGCCGGCGGAGGTGTAGATGCGGTCGAACTCGTCTTTGACAATCAGTTCTCGTTGGCGGGCAAGCAGTGCGTTAAGCTCTTCGATCCGAGCGGTGTGTTGGTCGTTCCGGTTCTTCGGGTCTTTGGGATCATCGATCAAACCGCGGCGGTGCTTCTCGATCAGCGCCTCTTCCTCAGCCCGGATTTCAGCGCGAACGCGGTCAAGCTGCTCAATGGTCCTGAGGTCTTCGTCAATGTCCTTGGTCCCGATCGTATGGGTGCCCTTAAACATCATGTGCTCGAAGAGATGCGCCACCCCGGTGATGCCGGGGCGCTCGTTGACCGATCCGACTCGCGCCACCCAGCCGGCGGAGACGTTGGGGTCGCCCTTACGCGGTACGAAGAGGAACTTCATGCCGTTGTCGAGCGTGTGAACCTGGGCTTCGACCTTTTGAGCAGCGACCGGACCAGCTGCTAGCAGGAGCGCGAGAAGTAACAGAAAGAATTGCATGACGGTTGTCTTGAGATTATGACGGATGGCTGACGCGATTGGTCACGCCAGGTGATTCCTGTGGGCAAGCGACTGCGACGACCACGACCGGACGGGGGTAATCTGCATCGGTGCCACGTGCCTAGCTGCTGCTGAGGCGACTAGCGCCCGGCCTTTCCGTGACGCTACTCAATCGCCGCGGCGGCCATTTGCAGAAACGCGCTGATCTCGTCTGCCATGTCGCCGCCCACGTTCGATCGCTGGAACAGAATAATCGAGATCAAATCCTTATCAGGATCCGCCCAAGTGAACGTACGATACGCGCCCCCGTGGCCGAACGAGCCAACCGCGGTGTAGCGCAACGCTCCGACCGGATCCTTCACAACGGCGAAACCCAGACCGAAACCGAGACCAGGTCCCCAGCCGGACGGGATGTCCCCAGTCTGAACTGTCGTCATCGCGTCGACGGCGGCTTGCGAAAGAATACGCCGCCCGCCGAACTTTCCACCGTCGAGCACCATCCGGTAAAAGTGCATCAGGTCGGTGGCCGTACTGTAGAGACCGCCTTGAGGCGACGGATTCTTCCATTCCGAGCGCGGCGGGTTGCGGTTGTGAATAACAAGCTTGCCGTCGGTGAGCGAGTAGACCGAGGCGACACGATCCATCTTGGTCTTCGGAGGATAGAACGACGTATCGGGCATGCTGAGCGGATCGAACAACCTCTCTTGCATGAACTGCTCGAACGGCATGCCCGAGACCACCTCGATCACGCGCCCAAGCGCCGCTATGCCGAGGTTGTTGTAGCTCCAACGCTCGCCCGGGTCGGACATCATCGGCTGTTTTGCACCGGCGGCGACATAGTCGGCGAGCGACGTGGTCATCTCGGGGAAATCCGCCGTAGGACCGCCCGCGATGCCGGAAGTGTGCGTCGCCAAATCCACGAGCGTCGGCAGCCTCTTCGGCGGCCGCGAAGTGCAGTGGTAGCCCGAGCCTCCCGGTCCGCACGGGTTGACGTGCCCGTTGGCGAACTCAGGGATGTACTTCTCCACTGGATCGGTAAGCGCGACGCAGCCTTCGTCGACGAGCAGCATGAGGCCCGCCACGGTGATCGGCTTGGTGCACGACATGACCTGCTGGATTGAGTCGGTATGCATCGGCTTTTTCGAGGCGAGGTCTTGGTAGCCGACGGCTTCCAACGACGCTACCTTGCCCCGTCGCTCAACGAGGGTCACGAAGCCGGCGGCGGCGCCTTCGTCCACGAACTCCTGCATCCGAGCCGGGATGCGAGCGAGGCGGTCAACGGCCATGCCGGCGCCGCGCGGGTCGGCGGCAAACAGCGGCAGAGAAAGGAGTACGAGAAATAGGCGGCGCATGGAGCTAGTGTCCTGTCTCTAAAGTTCGCTTACAGAAGCGGGCGAGGGAGGCGAGGATTTGGTCGGCGGTTTTGGTCCAGGCGAAAGGCTTGGGATCGGCG
>Ga0315336_1000444_pt1 | contig 117214 bp, 115 predicted proteins | sample ASW5metaG_FD_204512 | JGI IMG/M metagenome (GOLD analysis project Ga0315336, IMG submission 204512) | Ammonia-oxidizing marine archaeal communities from Monterey Bay, California, United States - ASW #5 | ecosystem: Environmental > Aquatic > Marine > Intertidal zone | place: USA: California... | reverse complement strand
CACGAGACCCACCGCATTTCGCTCGGCATGAAGCAGTTGCTGGACGATCCATGGCAGGGCATCGAGGCGAAGTATCCGCTGAACTCGCGCTTCACCGGACGCGTCACCAACATCACCGACTACGGCGCATTCGTCGAACTGGAGCCGGGCATCGAAGGCCTGATCCACGTTTCGGAAATGTCGTGGACCAAGAAGAACATGCACCCCGGCAAGATCGTTTCGACCTCGCAGGAAGTCGAAGTGCAGGTTCTCGAAGTGGATTCGGCCAAGCGCCGCATCTCGCTCGGTCTCAAGCAGACCATGCGCAATCCGTGGGAAGTTTTCGTCGAGAAGTATCCGGTGGGTGCGGTCGTCGAAGGCGAAGTCAAGAACAAGACCGAGTTCGGTCTGTTCCTGGGTCTCGACGGCGAAGTGGACGGCATGGTCCATCTGTCCGACCTCGACTGGAAACAGCCGGGCGAGCAGGTCATCGACAACTTCAAGAAGGGCGACATGGTCAAGGCCGTGGTGCTCGACGTCGATGTCGAGAAGGAGCGTATCTCCCTCGGCGTGAAGCAGCTTGAGGGCGACCCGTTCGCAGAACCGGGCGACGTCAAGAAGGGCGCCGTCGTGACCTGCGAGATCATCGAGGTGAAGGAAGCCGGTATCGAAGTTCAGATCACCGGCACCGATTTCACCACCTTCATCAAGCGTTCTGAACTCGCCCGCGATCGCGGCGACCAGCGCGCCGAGCGTTTCGCTGTTGGCGAAAAGGTTGACGCCCGCGTCATCCAGTTCGACAAGAAGGCACGCAAGGTGCAGGTCTCGATCAAGGCACTTGAAGTCGCTGAAGAGAAGGAAGCCATCGCACAGTACGGCTCGTCCGATTCGGGCGCGACGCTGGGCGACATTCTCGGCAACGCTCTCAAGAAGCGCGACAAGTAAGCGCCTCATCGCTGAAACCAATCAGGGCTCCGGATTTTCCGGGGCCCTTTTGTTTGGTCTTGCGAGACAGCGTGTCAGTCGGTGCAAACTCTGGCCGTCATGCGCGGACTTGACCCGCGCATCCATCGAGAAAAACGATTCCTTTCTAGATGATGGATTGCCGGGTCAAGCCCGGCAATGACGAATAGGAGTCGGCTCAGATTGCGGAGCTTATAGCGGGTTCGGCGGCCGCTTCCTCGCCGTCCCATCCGCACGCCTTGAGCCGCTCATGCAAATGCGCAGGCGCGGGGGCGACCACGCGCACCGGCGGCTTGTTCTTCGACAGCGGAATGACGATTTCGCGGGCGTGCAGATGCAGCGTCGGTTCGCCGAATCGTGGCCCGTTGCCGTAAATGTTATCGCCGACGATCGGCCAGCCGCTCGCCGCGCAATGCACGCGCAACTGATGGGTGCGGCCGGTGATCGGCTCCATCGCGAGCCAGGTGAGGGGCTCTCCGCGTCCGTCCTGGCCGCGCCCAAGCACGTTCCATTTCGTTTGTGACGGGAACCCGTTCGGATCGGGCTTCTGCCACCAGCCGCGCTCCGCGTCCAAACGTCCCAGTGGAATATTGATCTCGCCCTCGTTGTCGGTCGGGCCGCCTTCGACCACGGCCCAGTAGGTCTTGGAAATCTTGCCGTGCTTGAACAGCAGGCCCAGCGAGGCAGTGGCTTTGCGGTGACGTCCCAGCACGAGACAGCCCGAGGTGTCGCGGTCGAGCCGATGAGCCAACACCGGCGGGCGCGGCAGGCCGTAGCGCAGCGCGTCGAATGAGGCTTCCAGATTGGGGCCGCCTTTGGGTCCCTTATGCACGGCAATGCCGGCCGGCTTGTCGATCACCAGCATTAGCCCGTCGCGGTGAAGCACGCGGGCCTGCATTTCTTCCGGTGTCGGTTGCGGAGTGTCCATCGGGTCTAGCGGCTTTCGTTTCGGCGGCGAAACCGCTAACACACCCTCCGCATGAACGACAGTACACAGGAACCCAAACAAAGCTGGTGGAAGCGCCTCTCCGCCGGGCTCAAGCGCACGTCGAGTTCGCTCGGGACGGCGGTGGCTGATCTCGTCACCAAGCGCAAGCTCGACCGCGCCATGCTCGACGACATCGAGGATGTGCTGCTGCGCGCCGATCTCGGAACCGAGGTCGCGGCGCGCATCGCGGAAGCGGTCGGCAAGGGCCGCTACGATAAGGCGGTGTCGGCCGAGGATGTGACCACCATTGTCGCGACCGAGGTCGAGAAGGTGCTCTCGCCGGTCGCGAAGCCGCTGGAGATCGACGCAACGCAAAAGCCGTTCGTCATTCTCGTGGTGGGCGTCAACGGCTCCGGCAAGACCACCACTATCGGCAAGCTTGCGGCGAAACTCTCCGCCGAAGGCCGCAAGGTGATGCTGGCCGCGGGCGACACGTTCCGCGCCGCCGCCATCGAACAGTTGAAGGTATGGGGCGAGCGCAACAAAGTTCCAGTGGTGGCCCGTGCGCAAGGCTCGGATTCGGCAAGTCTTGCTTTCGAGGCGGTCGAAGCCGCGAAGGCGCAGAACATGGATGTGCTGCTGATCGATACCGCCGGGCGATTGCAGAACAAGACCGAGTTGATGGTCGAACTTGAAAAAGTCCGTCGCGTCATCGGCAAGGTCGATTCAAGCGCGCCGCATGCGGTGCTGCTGGTGCTCGATGCGACCGTCGGGCAGAACGCACTGTCGCAGGTGGATGCGTTTCACAAGACAGCAGGCGTCACGGGGCTGGTAATGACCAAGCTCGACGGCACGGCGCGCGGCGGCATTCTCGTGGCGCTGTCGGAGAAGTACAAACTGCCGGTGCATTTCATCGGCGTCGGCGAAGGGATCGACGATCTCGCGCCGTTCACCGCGCGGGATTTCGCGCGCGCGATCGCAGGACGGGACAATTGAGCATGGCCGCTTCGGAAAAACCCGCACCGCATCCGCTGTTCAAGCTCGCGACCGAACTCGGTCCGCTGATAATCTTTTTCGGTGCTAACGCGAAGTTCGGTCTGTTCGTCGCCACCGGCGCGTTCATGGTCGCGATCGTCGTGGCGATTGCCGCGTCCTACATCGTGACGCGCCACGTGCCGCTGATGGCCATTGTCACGGCGGTGATCGTGCTGGTGTTCGGCGGGCTGACGCTGTTCTTTCACGACGAGATGTTCATCAAGCTCAAGCCGACAATCATCTACGCGCTGTTCGCCGCCACGCTCGGCATCGGCCTGCTGCTTGGGCGTTCATTCATCGCCATCATGTTCGACCAGATGTTCAACCTCAGGCCGGAAGGCTGGCGGCTGTTGACGATCCGCTGGGCGATTTTTTTCGCGGGCATGGCGGTGTTGAACGAGATCGTCTGGCGCACCCAGACCACGGATTTCTGGGTATCGTTCAAGGCGTTCGGCGTGATTCCGATTACCGCGATCTTTGCCATGGCGCAGACCTCGCTCATCAAGCGCCATAGCATCGAGCCGGCGACCGATGAGGCAAGCGACATCGAACGCGGCGATACCACCAAGAGCTAGGCATAAGAAAAACGCACCGGCATTGCGGCCGGTGCGTTCGCTGAACCAACTCGTAAAGCGCGGATTACTTCTGCTTCGCGATGATCTTGTCCTTGATCTCGGCGTAGGTCTTTTCCGGCACGATCTTCTTCTGCACCAGCTCATCCTTGCCCTTGTACGGGCGGCCCTTGATGATCGCGGCGGAGTACGCGTCGCCGATGCCCTTGAGCGCCTTGAGCTGGTCCGCAGTCGCCGAATTGATATCGAGCAGTTCGGCTTTCGGCGCCGGCGCCATTTTCGAGTCGGCCTTCGGCGCGGGGGCCATCTTGTCCGATTTGGGCGGAGGCGCCATCTTGCCGCCGGTTGCCGGCTGGGTCGCCTGGGAGAACGACGGCGACGATGCGAGCAGGCCCAAAGACAGAGTGGCGGCGAGGGTCGCGGCAGTCAACGAAGCAAGTTTCAAATAACGCATGGGTGTCCCTCCAGGACAGTGATTGCAACACCCATAGCGTATGTTCGAATTCGTGGCTGCGCCATGGCTGCAAAATGAACGGCAGATAAAAGCGCCAAATTATTTTGTGCCGCCCGGATCGCCCGATCAAGGCTTGGCGCGCAGGGCCTTCTCGATTTCTGCCTTCAGAACGACGTCGATATTCTGGGGCGTAATCGGGCCGATCAGCTTGTAGGCGATGGTCCCGTCGCGGCCGATGACGAAGGTTTCCGGCACGCCGTAGACGCCCCATTCGATCGAGGCCCGGCCGTTGGCATCGACGCCGACTTCGACGAACGGATTGCCGTAGCGCCCAAGGAAGCGCCGGGCATTGTCCGGGCTGTCCTTGTAGTTGATGCCGATCAGACGGATTCGCTTGTCCTGCGCGAGTTGCACCAGCAGCGGCGCTTCATCGTGACACGGCACGCACCACGATGCCCAGACGTTGACGAGACTGACCTGGCCCTTGAACGCCGCCGGATCGAGGCCCGGCACCTGCGCGCCGCCGGCGACGAGTCCCTCAAGTGGGGGCAGTTTCGTAAGCGGCGCGGGACGGCCGATCAGGGCCGAAGGGATACGAGCCGGATCGCCTGAGCCCAAGCGAAACCAGAACAATCCGGCCAGCACCGCAAAGGCGATCAGCGGCAATGCCACCAACCAAGAACGGCGTTGTGGGGGCGCGGCCTCGTTGTCGCTCATGATGATTGGCCGGGACGTTGCGCCGAGCGCCGGGTCACACCGCTGGCTTCGAGATCCCGCAAGATCTGCTTCTGGCGGCGGAAGTCGAGTCCGACCCAAACGATGAGCGCCGCGACCACGAGGCCCACGAGCAGGTACGACGTGACGATGAAGGATGCGTAGGGGCCGAGCGAAGTGAAAAACGGCATGGCGATCACGCCGCCTGCCGGCTGGCTTGCATCATCTGCAAGGAGCGCACCCGCCGCCGCAACACCTCGTTGCGCATTGCGGCGAGATGCAAGGTCAGGAACAGCAGCGAGAATGCCACCGCCATGATGAGCAAGGGAATCAGAAACACGCGGTCCATGCTGGGGCCACCGGCGCGAATGACGGACGCGCCCTGATGCAGCGTATTCCACCAGTTGACCGAAAATTTGATGATCGGAATGTTGATCGCGCCGACCAGTGTCAGGATGGCGGCGGCACGTGCCGCGCGCGAGGGATCTTCCACCGCGCGCCACAGTGCCATGATGCCGAGATACATCAGAAACAGGATCAGCACCGACGTCAGCCGCGCATCCCATTCCCAATAGGTGCCCCACATCGGCCGGCCCCACAGCGATCCGGTCACGAGGGCGAGAAACGTAAACGCCGCGCCGAGCGGTGCGGCCGCTTTTGCCGCAACATCCGCCAGCGGATGCCGCCACACCAGCGTGCCGAGCGCCGCAATGCTCATGACGCCCCAGACGAACATCGAAAGCCACGCATTGGGAACGTGGATGAACATGATCTTCACGGTCGCGCCCTGCTGGTAATCGTCGGGCGCCATTGCCGCCAGATAGAGGCCGATCGCGAGCAGGATCGTTGTGGCGGCGGCAAGCCACGGCAGCACGCGCGCGGTCAGCGCAAGGAACCGGGTCGGGTTGGCGAGGTCGATAAGGCTCATGATGGTCCTGATAATGGCCGCGCGCGGTGGAGGCAATGTGCGCGAACCTTATGGTTCTGCATTTCCGCGAGAGTTGATCGGCCACGATGCCGCATCAGTCGAGCCCCTGTCGTAGACTGGCGGCCGCCGCGAACGGGCCGACCACCAGGCTGACCAGCGACAGCGCGCACAGGATCGAAAACGGCGTACCGAACGGCATCGTCCCTTCAACGGCGGCGTTCGAGGCGGCGACACCGAAAATAAGCACGGGGATCGACAGCGGCAGCACCACCACCGCGAGCAGCAACCCGCCCCGCCGCAGTGTGACCGCCAGAGCGGCTCCGATCATGCCGGTGAATGTCAGCGCCGGTGTGCCGACCAGCAGCGTCAGCGCAACCGCGAATGTGGCTGTCGCATCGAGGTTGAGCAGGATACCGATTAGCGGCGTCGCTACGATCAGCGGTACGCCAGCCGCGAGCCAATGCGCCAGCGCCTTCGCCGCGCAGCTCAGTTCCAGCGGCGTCCGGCTCATCACGATCAGATCGAGGGATCCGTCCTCCTGATCGGCGGTGAACAAGCGATCCAGCGTCAGCAGGCTCGCCAGCATGGCGCCCAGCCACAGGATCGCCGGGCCGATACGTTTCAGCAAGGCCAGGTCAGGGCCAATGGCGAACGGCATCACCACTACGACCGAGACGAAAAACAGCACCCCGATCATTGCGCCGCCGCCGGCGCGCAGCGCGACGCCGATGTCGCGGCGGACAAGTGTAGCAAGAGCGATCATGCTTCACCGCCGATCCGAAGGTCCTGTGCGGGAATCCCGAGCGGCCCGTGGGTCGCGGCGAGAATGATTCCGCCGCTGCGCAAATGCGCGCCCATCAAGGCCGCCGCCATGGCCTGCCCGGCGGTGTCGAGCGCCGACGTCGGCTCGTCCAGCAACCAGACCGGGCGGTTGACCGCTACCAGCCGCGCAATCGACAGGCGACGGCGCTGGCCGGCCGATAGAAACGCTGCGGGCAGTTGGATCGCATGGCCAAGGCCGACAGTTTCCAGGACAGCGGTTCCATCGATGGCTTCGCCGCCCAAAAATTCTCTCCAGAAGTCGAGATTTTCCAGCACCGTCAGGGAGGGTTTCAGCGCGTCGCGGTGGCCGAGGTAATGCGCCTGCTCCGCAAGCGTGAGTTCTGCCTCGCTGCCCTCAAGCGTGATCGCGCCGCCGGCGGCTGGAAGCAGCCCTGCAATCAGCCGCAGCAGCGATGACTTCCCGGCCCCGTTGATGCCGGTCACAGCCAGCGCCTGACCCGCGGGAACCGCAAAATCGAGACCGGAAAAGATATCTCGCCCGCCCCTGACGCATTTCAGACCCTGAGCCGTTAGCCTCATGATGGATTGACCGATGGCCTCTGGGGGGGCGCTGTTGTTCCAGCTGTGACGTGCATGACAGGGAGACAATCCATAGCGGGTGTGGTGGACAGACTGGAAAGATTCTATAAAACCGGAACTTGGTGCAGCACACAATCAGCCGCCGGAAACAGCACGGTTCAACCCTGATTCCTTCGCTTTCGACGGTGCCCCGATACCTTTTGCCGGGTATCTCCAACTTCTGAATTGGGATCGTTCACATGCCCTCGCTCGACAGCTTCAAATGCCAGAAAACCCTCAAGGTCGGCGCCAAGACTTACGTTTATTACAGCCTGCCCACGGCTGAAAAGAACGGCCTCAAGGGCATTTCGAAGCTGCCGTACTCGATGAAAGTGCTGCTCGAGAACATGCTGCGCAACGAGGACGATCGCACGGTCAAGAAAGCCGACATCGTCGCATTCGCGCAGTGGGCGAGAAAGAAAACGCTCGAACACGAAATCGCATTCCGCCCCGCGCGCGTGCTGATGCAGGATTTTACCGGCGTGCCCGCAGTTGTCGATCTTGCCGCCATGCGCAACGCGATGAAGGCGCTCGGCGGCGACGCCGAGAAGATCAACCCGCTGGTACCGGTCGATCTCGTGATCGATCACTCGGTGATCGTGAACTTCTTCGGCGACAACAAGGCTTTCGGCAAGAACGTCGCGGAAGAGTACAAGCAAAACCAGGAACGCTACGAATTCCTCAAGTGGGGCCAGAAGGCATTTACGAACTTCTCGGTGGTGCCACCCGGCACCGGCATCTGCCATCAGGTCAATCTCGAATATCTCGCGCAGACGGTCTGGACCCGCAAAGAGAAGCTCACCGTCGGCAAAAAGAAGGGCACCTTCGAAGTCGCCTATCCGGATTCGCTGGTCGGCACCGACTCGCACACCACCATGGTCAACGGACTTGCGGTGCTGGGCTGGGGCGTCGGCGGCATCGAGGCTGAAGCCGCGATGCTCGGCCAGCCGCTGTCGATGCTGCTGCCGGATGTGGTCGGCTTCAAACTCAAGGGCCAGCTCAAGGAAGGCGTCACCGCCACCGATCTTGTGCTGACCGTCACCCAGATGCTGCGCAAGCAGGGCGTGGTCGGCAAGTTCGTCGAGTTCTTCGGCGCAGGCCTCGATTCGATGTCTGTCGCCGACAAGGCCACCATCGCCAACATGGCGCCGGAATACGGCGCGACCTGCGGCTTCTTCCCCGTCGACAAGTCCGCGCTCGACTATCTGAAGACCTCGGGCCGCAAGGCCGCGCGTGTCGCGCTGGTGGAAAAGTACGCCAAGGCACAGGGCCTGTTCCGCACCGCGGCTTCGCCCGATCCGGTGTTCACTGAATTGCTGACCCTCGATCTCGGCGACGTGGTCCCGTCACTGGCCGGTCCGAAGCGCCCTGAAGGCCGCGTGGCTCTGCCGGCGGTAGCGGATGGTTTCGCTGCGGCGATGGAATCAGATTACAAGAAGGCGCTGGACGGTCACCGCTACACGGTCGAAGGCCGCAATTTCGATCTCGGCCACGGCGACGTGGTGATCGCGGCGATCACGTCCTGTACCAACACCTCAAACCCGAACGTGCTGATCGGCGCGGGCCTGCTGGCGCGCAACGCGGCCGCCAAGGGCCTGACCGCGAAGCCATGGGTGAAGACCTCGCTCGCGCCTGGCAGCCAGGTGGTCGCGGAGTATCTTGCCAATTCCGGATTGCAGAAGGATCTCGACAAGGTCGGCTTCAACCTGGTCGGCTTCGGCTGCACCACCTGCATTGGTAACTCCGGTCCGCTGCCGGAAGAGATTTCCAAGGCGATCAACGACAACGGCATCATCGGAGCCGCCGTGCTGTCCGGCAACCGCAACTTCGAGGGCCGCGTTTCTCCCGACGTGCAGGCGAACTATCTCGCGTCCCCGCCGCTGGTTGTGGCTTATGCGCTCGCCGGCAACGTCAACATCAACCTCGCCACCGAGCCGCTCGGCACCGGCCGCGACGGCAAGCCGGTTTATCTCAAGGACATCTGGCCGACCTCGAAAGAGATCAACGCCACGATCAAGAAGTACGTCACCTCGACGATCTTCAAGAAGAAATATGCCGACGTGTTCAAGGGCGACACCAACTGGCGCAAGATCAAGACCGTAACCAGCGACACCTACGCCTGGAACATGAGCTCGACCTACGTACAGAACCCGCCGTACTTCGAGGGCATGAAGATGGAGCCGGAGCCGATCGTCGATGTGCTCGACGCGCGCATCCTTGCGGTCTTCGGCGACAAGATCACCACCGACCATATTTCGCCGGCCGGTGCGATCAAGCTGACCTCGCCCGCCGGAAAATATCTGTCGGAGCATCAGGTGCGGCCCGCCGACTTCAACCAGTACGGCACGCGGCGCGGCAACCACGAAGTCATGATGCGCGGCACCTTCGCCAACATCCGCATCAAGAACCACATGCTGAAGGGCGCCGATGGCAACATTCCCGAAGGTGGCCTGACGAAGCATTGGCCGGACGGCGAGCAGATGTCGATCTACGACGCCGCGATGAAGTATCAGGCCGAACAGGTGCCGCTCGTGGTGTTCGCCGGCGCCGAATACGGCAACGGCTCGTCGCGCGACTGGGCCGCCAAGGGCACGCGCCTGCTTGGCGTGCGCGCCGTGATCACGCAGAGCTTCGAGCGCATCCATCGTTCGAACCTCGTCGGCATGGGCGTGCTGCCGCTGACATTCGAGGACGGCGAGTCCTGGCAGTCGATCGGCCTCAAGGGCGACGAGAAGGTCACGATTCGCGGGCTGCAGGGCGATCTGAAGCCGCGTCAAAAGTTAACGGCGGAGATCGTGTCCTCGGACGGTTCGCTGAAGCGGGTCTCATTGCTCTGCCGCATCGATACCCTCGATGAACTCGAATACTACCGAAACGGCGGCATTCTCCAGTACGTGCTGCGCAATCTGGCTGCGTAACTCTGACTTGAAAACGTATCCGTGAACGGGCTCACCGCGAAGTGAGTAGCGAAGCACCCGGGGGGCGGCCTATCAAGGGGCCGCCTTCTTGCTAATAGGGACAGACGGATGTCTGATTTGCCAGAATCGAAAACGACGACAGCCGGCGCGATTGCGTCGCGCCTGTCGCGGACGCTTGGAATCTGTGCGATTTTCACCGTCGTGACTCCGGTATGTGCCGATCCGCGCGCGGTCGTCGAGCTGTTCACATCGCAGGGCTGTTCATCCTGTCCGCCGGCGGACAAGGTTCTCGGCGAACTTTCGCAGGACAAATCGGTCATCGCGCTCAGCCTGCCGATCGACTACTGGGATTATCTTGGCTGGAAGGACACGCTTGCGGATTCGCGGTTCAGTGCGCGTCAGAAAGCTTACTCCCAGATGCGCGGCAACCGCGGCGTCTACACCCCGCAAGCTGTCGTCAACGGCACCACCGATGTTCTCGGCAGCGACCGCGTCGCGATCGAGAACGCGACGAAGGGGACACAGAAGCACGACGGTGTGATGTCGGTGTCGGTCACGATGACGACGTCAGGCAGCCATATCAATGTGTCGGTGGCGGAAGCCGGCGGCAGGAGTGGTGAAATCTGGATTTGCGCAGTATCGAAGCAGGTTCCGATCACGATTTCGCGCGGCGAGAATCGCGGACGGCAGATCACGTATCACAATGTGGTGCGCAACGTGCTGAAAGTCGGCGACTGGAATGGCAAGGCCGGCAGCTGGACCGTGCCGCTTGAAAACATCACGCGCGACGGCGTCGATGCGGCGGCGGTCTTCGTTCAGGACGGAAATCGCGACAAGCCCGGCCCCATGCTGGGCGCAGCCTTCACCTCGTTGAACTGAATTCCCGAACCAGAATTGCCACGGCGAGACGCGGTTGCGCGCGCCGCGTTCGCAACTCGAACGACAGACAGCCCAAACAAAAAGGCCAGCTCACGCTGGCCCGAAGGATGGGGATCTAATTTGCTGCGAGGAAATAGACCCGATCCTGACGACCCCGGGGGGCTGGGGGCTGAGGAATCCGGTGCCGAAAGGACCGGGTCATCGCAGTTTCATCTTGGTCGCAGTTCAGCACGGCGGGGGATTGACCGAAATCGGGCGGCATTATGATTTGCCTAACGTCCGCGTGATGCTGCGCTTTCGTATCCGGCGGCATAAGCGCCTTAAATCATGCTTGCAGGTGTCGCCCGACGGGGCGATCATGTCGGGTGTGTGACAGGAGGCACCGATGAGTTCAGTGTCGGGCGATATCGATCCAAGCGAGAGCCGGGGGCAGGAGCGCAGCAATGCGCCGCTTCCGCCCCAGAGCGTTACTTTCAACCGCGTCGAACTCAATCGCATTCTCAATCTGTACGGGCGCATGGTCGCCGATGGCGAGTGGCGCGACTACGCCATCGATTTTCTGAAAGATCGCGCCGTGTTTTCGATCTTCCGACGCGCCTCGGAAGTCCCGATCTACCGGATCGAGAAAGATCCGCGCCTCGCCCGCAAGCAGGGCGTTTATAGCGTGATAGCCGCTAGCGGACAGATCCTGCGCCGCGGCCACGACCTCGAGCGCGTGTTGCTGGTGATCGACCGCAAGTTGGCGCTGGTCTAGGGCGTTACGCTATTCGAGCGTCCACGCCGGCGGCAAGCCTGTTCAGTCCCGGGGAAGGGTCGTGGCACCCTCGCCGAGGGCGCGCTGCATCAGTACGGTGTCGAGCCAGCGTCCGAACTTGAATCCGACGTTCTTGAGTGTTCCGGTCATCTCAAAGCCTGCGCGGGTGTGAACGCCCACCGATGCGGCATTGGCTGAGTCGCCGATCACAGCGATCATCTGGCGATAGCCGCGCTGTTCGCACTTGGCGATCAATGCGTTCAACAGCGCGAGGCCGATGCCGCGCCGTTGGCTGGCGGGCGCCAGATAGACCGAATTCTCCACGGTGAAGCGATAGGCCGGGCGTGCTCGGTAGAGCCCCGCATAGGCGTAACCGGCGATGCAGCCGTCAATCGTTGCCACGAGATACGGAAAGCCGCCGCTGGCCAGTTCATCGAACCGTCGCGTCATCTCTGCGGCGTCGGGCGGCGTCAGTTCGAAGGTCGCGGTGCCGTGGTTGACGGCCTCGGCGTAGATGCCGGTGATGGCGGGAATGTCCGCAAGCGTCGCAAAGCGGATCACAGGGTCTGGCATGAGGGCGCAGCTTAACGGGCTGTCCGCAAAACAAAAGCCCCGGCTTTTGGCCGGGGCTTTCGAGAGTTCACCGATCAGCCACGATCAGTCCTAGTCGCGCTGTCCAAGCAACTGCAGCAGCAGCGTGAACAGGTTGATGAAGTTCAGGTAGAGCGAGAGTGCGCCGGTAATCGCCGCACGCTCCGCAACGTCTCCACCCTGGCTGGCGTAGCCGTAGATGTAATCGTTTTTCAGGCGCTGGGTGTCCCAGGCGGTGAGGCCGGCGAATACCAGCACGCCGATCACCGAGACGATGAACTGCAGCATCGTGCTTGCGATGAACAGGTTCACCACGCTCGCGAGGATGATGCCGAACAGGCCCATCATCAGGAACGATCCCATCCCGGTCAGGTCACGCTTGGTGGTGTAGCCGTAAAGGCTCAACGCACCGAACGAGGCTGCCGTGATGAAGAACACCCGCACGATGGAGGTGTGCGTGTACACCAGGAAGATCGACGAGAGCGAAATGCCCATCAGCGCCGCGAACACCCAGAACATCAACTGGGCGGTTGCCGGCTTCAGGCGATTGATGCCGAACGAGATGGCGAACACCATCACCAGCGGCGCGAGGATGAAAACCCACTTCAGCGGGCTCACGAACATCGCGACGCCGAACGACGTCAGATACTGCTTGCCGATCCGGCCGGCTGCGGCGGAGGCGTCGGGCGTTACGGCGCCCATGTAGACGCCCAGCGCGGCCAGACCAGTGATGGCCAGGCCGATCGCCATGTAATTGTAGACCTTGAGCATGTACGAGCGCAGACCGGCATCGACGGTCGCGGCGTCAACGCGCCCGGCGGCCCGGCCGAAAGGTGACGTATAGTTACGGTCCAAGTCCGACATGGTCGAAACCTCGTGTTTGTCTGGCGAAAGCGAAGGGTCTGCGCCGCCAGCTGTAATCTTTCCCAGAACCGACTGTGGGGCCATCTCGGGATGGCATCAAGTCAGATTCTGAACCCGCTCGGTATGTGGGAAACTAACACACTCAACGCAAGCTTGGGCGCGCGGCTGTTTGTCGCAAAACCCGTCATTTGCTGCTACAAATTGTCATAAGTTGCGGAGCACGTTAGCTGGTTTTTGGTTAAGCGCGAGTAATGTTCCAGCCAGCCCCAATCCGACCGTCACCGCGAGCGCGGTCAGCACCACGAGGACGGCGCTGCCGGCCTGCCAGACGAAGCTCAGGGTCATCAGGCGGGTTACGATTTGCCAGGCGGCGATCGACCCGGCCGCCACCCCGAATACCGCTGTGGCGAAACCGATCAGCAGATACTCCAAGGCATAAGCGCCGAGCAGCCGCGCCCGGGTCGCGCCGAGGGTTTTGAGAATCACGGCGTCATAGACCCGGTGCCGGTGTCCCGCCGCCAGTGCGCCACCCAGTACCAGAATGGCCGAGATCAGGGTGACTGAACTGACGCCCCGGATGGCCAGCACGAGGTTGGTCACCACCTTTCCGATCGAGTCGAGCGCCTCGCGCACCCGCACGCTGGTCACCATCGGGAAGTCGGCGGCAATATTCTTGACGAGTTTGGCGTCGCTTGCAGCACTCGAGCTGCCCTCGGTGAGTGTTGCGATATCGGTATGGGGGGCACCCGCGAAGGCCTTCGGCGAATACACCAGCACGAAATTGATGCCGAGGCTTTGCCAGTCCACGGTGCGCAGATTGCTGATCTTCGCGGTGATATCGCGGCCCAGCACGTTCACGGTGATGTCGTCGCCGACCTTCACGCCGAGGCCCTCGGCGATTTTCTTCTCCAGCGACACCAGCGGCGGACCACTGTAGTCGGCGTCCCACCAGGTGCCATCGACAACGGTCGAGCCGCGCGGGACTTCGCCGGTATAGGTCAGGCCACGGTCGCTCTGCAACGCCCAGGCGGTCTCCGTCGAAGGCTTGAGGTCCTCGGCCCGGATGCCCTTCGCAGCGACAATGCGTCCGCGCAGCATTGGCACGATTTCTACGTTGGCCCCGGGGGCGGCCTGTTTCAGGAACTGGCTGAATCGCGGAGCTTCGGCCGCCGGAATATCGATGAAGTAGAACGACGGCGCATGCTCGGGCAGGGCGGCCATGAACTGCCGCCGCAGATTGCCGTCGATCTGCGTGATCGTTACCAGCACGGCGAGGCCGAGGCCGAGCGACATGACGACGGACGGTGTCAGCGCGCCGGGGCGGTGAATGTTGGCGACAGCAAGCCGCAGCATCGTGAAACGCGCGCGCGGCAGATTTCGCGCCAAGGCCATCAGCAGCGAGGCGACACCGCGCAGCACGGCGAATACGCCGACCGACGAGACGACGAACACCGCAGCTACGCGTTTGTCATAGGCGAGTCCGATGACGACCGCGACCAGCAGCGCGATCACCGCGGCCATCAGGACAAGGTAATGCCGACGCGGCCAGTGAAACTCCGACGTCACGCTTTCGCGGAACAACGCCGCCACCGGCACGTCGTGGACGCGGCCAAGCGGCCACAATCCGAATGCGAGCGCGGTCAAGAGGCCATAGACGAACGACAGCGCCAGTTCGCCGGCGTGAAACGTCGCCTCGACGGGAAGCGGCAGGATGTTTCCGAACAGGCCGACAATGATGAAAGGCAATGCCGCGCCGATGGCGAGGCCGATCAATGATCCGAGAATCGCCAGCACCATGACCTGCACAAGGTAGATCGTGAACACTTCGCGGCCGGTCGCGCCAAGCGCCTTGAAGGCCGCGATCACGTCGCGGCGCTCATCGAGATGGCTCTTGATTGCATTTGCGACGCCGACGCCGCCGACCAGCAGCGCCGCAAGTCCGACCAGCGTGAGAAACTGCGTGAACCGCGTAATATTGCGCTCGAGTTGCGGCGACGCGTTGCCGCGGGTGCGGACTTCCCAACCGGCTTCCGGCAGCGCCTTCTGTGCGGCATCAATAACGGATTGCGTGGCGCGCTCATCGCCGGAGGCCGCGCCCGGCAACTGCAGGCGATAGAGCCACCGCACCAGCGTGCCGGGTTGCAGCAGGCCGGTCGCGCGCAGCGCGTCTTCGCTGATCAGCAGCCGCGGTCCGAGACCCACGCCACCCGCAAGCTTGTCCGGTTCGGCCTGGACGGTGGCGCGAAGTTCGAACGTGGCATTGCCCACGGTCACGCGATCTCCGGCCTTGAGGCCGAGGCGCGCCAGCAACACCGCGTCCGCACCCGCGCCGAACGCGCCGTCGCGCTGGACGAGCAACTCCGGGACCGGCATTTTCGGCTCAAGTGAAACCGTGCCGAGCATGGGATAATTGCGATCGACGGCTTTCAGATCGACCAGCGCGAATTCGCCGCCTGGAGAACGCGCCATGCCGCGCATGATTGCAGCGGCCGAGATCTTGCCATGGGCATCGAGAAAGGCGCGCTCCTCCCTGGAAGCTTCTCTCTGGATCAACGCGAAGGAAATATCACCGCCGAGCAGGGTGCGGCCCTGATGATCCAGTCCTGCACTGAGGCTTCCGGCCACCGAGCCGACACCCGCGATGGCCATGACGCCGAGCGCGATGCAGGCGATGAAGACATAGAATCCACGCAGGCCACTGCGCAGCTCGCGCAACGCAAAGCGGATCGCCAGCGACAACGTGCCGCCGCGCGATGCGGTATCCGCGATCATGCTCATCGCGATGCCGTCTCGACCCAGTGCCGGTCGGTCGCCGGTCCGTCGATCCGGCCCGAGCGCAACCGCACCACACGGTCGCAACGCTGCGCCAATGATGTATCATGCGTCACGAGTACGAGCGTCATGCCGCGCTCGAGATGCTTGGCGAACAACAGATCGACGATCTGCTTGCCGGTGGACTCGTCGAGATTCCCGGTCGGCTCATCGGCCACGAGAATCGCCGGATCGGGCGCCATCGCGCGCGCCAGCGCGACGCGTTGCTGTTCGCCGCCCGACAGTTGCGAGGGGTAGTGATGCAGCCGTTCGCCGAGGCCGACGCCGGCAAGCTCCTGCGCGGCGCGCGCCGTGGCATCGGCACGTCCGGCCAGTTCAAGCGGGACCGAGACGTTTTCGAGCGCCGTCATGGTCGGGATCAGATGAAACGACTGGAACACGATGCCGACATGGCGGCCACGGAAACGTGCAAGGCCGTCCTCGTCGAGGGCATTGAACGCGACGCCGTTGACCACCACCTCTCCGCTGTCAGGACGTTCGAGCCCCGCCATGACCATCAGCAGCGTGGACTTGCCCGAACCTGATGGGCCGATCAGGCCGACGGCTTCACCGGGCGCGACGCGCAGGCTGACATCCTTGAGGATGTGAACGCGCGCGGCTCCGCTGCCCAGCGAGAGATTGACGTTAGAGATGGAAATGGTGTCCGGTTCGAGACCGGTGCGCGGCGAGGGTTCAATGAGACTGTCCATGGATCTTTCATATGGGGGTTTCGGCCGCGCGGTCGAGGGGCTCTTGAAGGCGTTCATCGTCGCAGCAGCGGGGGCAATGATGGCGATGTCGGGGCCGGCATCGGCTCAAACGGTATCCGTCAAACAAGATGTCAAAGATGTGAAGCCGATCAAGCTCGCGGTTCTGGGCGATTCCCTGACCGCCGGTTACGGTCTACCGGCTTCGGCGGCGTTTCCGGTGCGTCTGCAGAAGGCGCTTGCCGAAAAGGGCATAGCAACCGATATCCATAATGCGGGCGTGTCCGGCGACACCACGACCGGCGGCTTGGCGCGTCTCGATTGGTCGATCCCGCCCGGCACCGAAGCCGTAATCGTTGAACTCGGCGCCAACGATGCGCTGCGCGGCGTCGATCCGAAGGTGGCGCGCGGCGCGCTCGGCGAGATTCTCAACAAGCTCAAGGCGCGTAACATCGCTGTTTTATTGTGCGGGATGTATGCGCCGCCGAACTACGGCGCGGAATACACGGCGAAGTTCAACAGCATCTATCCCGACCTCGCCAAAAGCCACAAAGTGCCGCTTTATCCGTTCTTTCTCGACGGTGTGGCCACCGAGGCGAAGCTGACCCAGCCCGACGGACTGCATCCGACAGCTGCGGGAGTCGATGTCGTGGTCGAGCGGATTCTGCCCACGGTGGAGGCGTTTCTGAAGGATCGTGCATTGCAGGCGGGCAAGCCCTGAAGAGATGGGTGTGCGGTTCCCGTGATGGTCGCTTCGCACTGTCATCGTGCTGCGGTAAAAAAGACCTCAGGTGATTCGTGATCCTCTTTTGCATCGAGGAGATTCGTGATGCCGCGCTTGTTCACCGGGTTGGAAATCCCCCCGGATATCGGCCAGACGCTCTCGAACTTGCGCGGGGGCCTGCCGGGCGCCCGCTGGATCGATCCCGAAAATTATCACGTCACATTGCGATTCATCGGCGACATCGACGGCCCTGCCGCCAACGAAATCGCCTCGACGCTGGAGCGGATCAACCGCAAGCCGTTCGAGGTCGCGTTACAGGGCCTGTCCAGCTTCGGTGGCAAGAAGCCGCGCGCCGTGGTGGCATCGGTTGTACCAAGCCGGCCGCTGATGGACTTGCAGGCGGAGCTTGAGCGGCTGATGCAGCGGTTCGGCTTCGACCCCGAAGGCCGCAAGTTTATCCCTCACGTGACGCTGGCGAGGCTGCGGGATGCATCAAATCGGGATGTGGCGGACTATCTGTCGGTGCGGGGCTATTTTCCCACCCGAAGCTTCATGGCCTCCCGGTTCGTGCTGTTCTCGTCACGCGCGTCGGTCGGCGGCGGACCATACGTGGTTGAAGACGCCTATGCGCTGAGCGCATAGAGAGTCGTCAGTTACCTTTGTAGACTTGCATTTTCCGCCTCGTTCTGGCGGGTAGCGAGCCATGAATGCTCCCACCACCGCCGCGTTCCGTCGGCACTATCAGGCTCTGGTTGCCGCGGGCACCATCGAGGCCGATCCGGCGCAGGCGAGGGCCGTCGAAGCCTTCTCGGCGCTGGAGACGCGGCTGACGGGTTACCGTCCCGGCCGCGGCGGACTGCTGCAACGCCTGTTCGCCGACAAGGACGCGGTCCCGCTGCGCGGTCTGTACATTCACGGCGAGGTCGGGCGCGGCAAGACCATGCTGATGGATTTATTCTTCAGCGAGAGCGCCGTCGCGCACAAGCGACGCGCGCACTTTCATGAATTCATGGCCGATGTTCACGAGCGGATTCACGGCTTTCGCCAGAAAATCGCCCGGCAGGAAATCGCCGACACCGATCCGGTGCGGCTGACGGCGGCATCGATCTTCGAGGAAGCGTGGCTGCTCTGCTTCGACGAATTTCACGTCACCGACATCGCCGACGCGATGATCCTGGGACGCCTGTTTGGCCGGCTGTTCGAACTGGGAACGGTGGTTGTCGCGACCTCGAATGTCGCTCCCGACGATCTCTACAAAGGCGGCCTCAATCGCGCGCTGTTCCTGCCGTTTGTCGCGCAGCTCAAGGATCGGATGGAGGTGCTGCGGCTCGACGCGCGCACCGATTTCCGGATGGAAAAACTCGCCGGCATCAAGATGTGGCTGGTCCCGGCCGATGCGTCGGCCGATGCCGCGCTCGACAAGGCATGGACCAAGCTCACCGGTGGCGCCACCGACCGGCCGCGCGACATCACGGTCAAGGGACGAACGTTACACGTGCCGCATTCGGCGCACGGCGTCGCGCGCTTTTCGTTTGCGGATCTGTGCGAGAAGCCGCTTGGCGCGTCGGACTATCTGCGGCTCGCGCATGATTATCATACGCTGATCATCGACCGGATACCGGCGATGAGCTACGAGCATCGCAACCACGCCAAGCGTTTCATCACCCTGATCGACACGCTTTACGACAATGCCGTGAAGCTGATGGCGTCGGCGGAAACCGATCCGCTGTCGCTTTACAGCGTGACCGAGGGCGTTGAAGCCAACGAATTCAAGCGGACCTCGTCACGGCTGATCGAGATGGGCTCGGAATCCTATCTGGCGCTGCCTCACGGTCGCAGCGACTCGTCCGCGAGCGGCTCCACCACCGGTCTGGTCGAAACCTGACGGGTTCGCTTTATGTTTCGGCTCCGGACCCGGCGAAAGCCCGATACGAAAGCAACAGGCGGTGCCGCGGGAGTGAGCACTGCCGCTCCATTGGGCGAACAGCGACTTGAACGCTTGCCGCGAAAGGTCTAACCAGCCGTCCAGACTTTTCCCATCCTCTCCCGTCGACATCAAAGGACAGATTTCCCATGGCGCGTGACAAGATTGCTTTGATTGGTTCCGGTCAGATTGGCGGCACGCTGGCGCATCTGGTCGGACTGAAAGAGTTGGGCGACGTGGTGATGTTCGACATCGCCGAAGGCATCCCTCAGGGCAAGTCGCTCGACATCGCGCAGTCTTCGCCGGTTGACGGCTTCGACGCCAAGTTCACCGGCGCCAATTCCTACGAGGCGATCGAAGGCGCCAGCGTGGTGATCGTCACCGCCGGTGTGCCGCGCAAGCCGGGCATGAGCCGCGACGATCTTCTGAGCATCAACCTCAAGGTCATGGAGCAGGTCGGTGCGGGCATCAAGAAGTACGCCCCCGACGCGTTCGTGATCTGCATCACCAACCCGCTCGACGCGATGGTCTGGGCACTGCAGAAGGCCTGCGGCCTGCCACACAAGAAGGTCGTCGGCATGGCCGGCGTGCTGGATTCCTCGCGCTTCCGCTATTTCCTTGCGGACGAGTTCAACGTCTCGGTGGAAGACGTCACCGCCTTCGTGCTCGGCGGTCACGGCGATACCATGGTGCCGCTGACCAAGTACTCCACCGTCGCCGGCATCCCGCTGCCTGACCTTGTGAAAATGGGCTGGACCTCGCAGGCGCGCATCGACGAGATCGTCGATCGCACCCGCAACGGTGGCGCCGAAATCGTCAATCTGCTCAAGACCGGTTCGGCTTTCTACGCGCCGGCGGCATCGGCCATCGCGATGGCGGAGAGCTATCTGCGCGACAAGAAGCGCGTGCTGCCTTGCGCCGCCTATCTCAACGGCGAATACGGCGTGAAGGACATGTATGTCGGCGTGCCGGTTGTCATCGGATCGAAGGGTGTCGAGCGTATCGTCGAGATCGAACTGGCCGGCAAGGATCGTGAAGGTTTCGACAAGTCGGTCGGCGCGGTGCAGGGCCTGGTCGAGGCCTGCAAGAAGATCGCGCCGGATTTGCTTGGCAAGTAAGGCTTCGCCACCGTTATCCTCATGTGCGATCCGGAACCCGGGTCGCACATGAAATCATCTCCTTCGTTTTCGTCTTCGATCTCCTCTCCGATCTCTGGGGCAGTCCATGAATATCCACGAATATCAGGCCAAGGCCGTGCTGAAGGAATTCGGCGTGCCGATCTCGCGCGGCGTGCCGATTCTCAAGGCGTCCGACGCGGAAGCCGCAGCGAAAGAACTTGGCGGCCCGTTGTGGGTGGTCAAGAGTCAGATTCATGCCGGCGGACGCGGCAAGGGCAAGTTCAAGGAAGCCTCGGCCGGCGACAAGGGCGGCGTGCGTCTCGCCAAGTCGATCGAAGAAACCAGGCAGTTCGTAACGCAGATGCTGGGTGCGACGCTGGTCACCGAACAGACCGGCCCTGCCGGCAAGCAGGTCAATCGGATTTATCTCGAAGACGGGTCCGATATTGAAAAGGAATTCTATCTCTCGCTGCTGGTCGATCGCGAAACGTCGTGGGTTTCCTTCGTGGTTTCCACCGAAGGCGGCATGGACATCGAGAAGGTCGCGCACGACACGCCTGAGAAGATCGTGACGTTTTCCGTGGACCCCGCTACCGGCATCATGGCCCATCACGGCCGCACGGTTGCGCAGGCGCTGGGCCTCAAGGGCGATCTCGCCAAGCAGGCGGAAAAGCTGGTCGCGCAGCTCTATACGGCGTTTCTCGCCAAGGACATGGAGATGCTGGAGATCAATCCGCTGATCATCTCCAAGCAGGGCGAATTGAAGTGCCTCGACGCCAAGATGTCGTTCGATTCCAATTCGCTTTACCGCCATCCCGAGATCGTCGCGCTGCGCGACACCACCGAAGAAGACGCCAAGGAAATCGAGGCTTCGAAGTATGACCTCGCCTATATCGCGCTCGACGGCACCATCGGTTGCATGGTGAACGGCGCGGGTCTGGCGATGGCCACCCTAGACATCATCAAGCTCTACGGCGAATCGCCTGCCAACTTCCTCGATGTCGGCGGCGGCGCGTCGGAAGAAAAGGTCACGGCGGCGTTCAAGATCATCACCGCCGATCCGAACGTGAAGGGCATCCTCGTCAATATCTTCGGCGGCATCATGAAGTGCGACGTCATCGCGCGCGGCGTCATCGCCGCGGTGAAGGCTGTCGGCCTCCAGGTGCCTCTGGTGGTGCGTCTCGAAGGCACCAATGTCGAAGAAGGCAAGAAGATCATCAACGAATCCGGCCTCAACGTGCTGTCGGCGAACGATCTCGACGATGCTGCGCAGAAGATCGTCAACGCCGTGAAGGGAAAGTAAGCCGATGTCCGTCCTGATCGACAAGAACACCAAGGTCATCTGCCAGGGCTTCACCGGCAAGAACGGCACCTTCCATTCACAGGGCGCCATCGACTACGGCACCAAGATGGTCGGAGGCACCTCGCCGGGCAAAGGCGGCACCATGCATCTCGGCCTGCCTGTGTTCGACACCGTGCAGGAAGCGCGCGACAAGACCGGCGCCGATGCGTCGGTGATTTACGTGCCGCCGCCGGGCGCAGCAGACGCGATCTGCGAAGCCATTGATGCGGAAGTGCCGCTGATCATCTGCATCACCGAAGGCATCCCGGTGCTGGACATGGTGCGGGTCAAAAGGTCGCTCTCTGGCTCCAAGTCGCGCCTGATCGGGCCGAACTGCCCGGGCGTCGTGACCGCGGGCGAATCGAAAATAGGCATCATGCCGGCCAACATCTTCAAGCCCGGCAGCGTCGGCATCCTGTCGCGCTCGGGCACGCTCACCTACGAAGCCGTGTTCCAGACCACTCAGGTCGGCCTCGGCCAGACCTCGGCGGTCGGCATCGGCGGCGATCCGGTCAAGGGCACCGAATTTATTGAAGTCCTCGAGCTGTTCCTGGCGGACGAGAAGACCAAATCGATCATCATGATCGGTGAGATCGGCGGATCGGCCGAAGAGGACGCCGCGCAATTCCTCAAGGACGAGGCCAAGCGCGGCCGCAAGAAGCCGATGGTCGGATTTATCGCTGGCCGCACCGCGCCTCCGGGCCGCCGCATGGGTCACGCCGGCGCAATCGTCTCCGGCGGCAAGGGCGATGCAGAATCGAAGATCGCAGCGATGGAAGCGGCCGGGATTACGGTTTCCCCATCGCCAGCGCGGCTCGGAACGACGCTTCTCGAAAGGTTGAAGGCGTAATTCAGTCCTTGGTTCTTTTCAGCGCGAAGTTTTGCCCCAAATAGGGTAAAAGGTCCGGCACAAACATGATGCCGATACCAAATCGGGCGATTTTCTCCCGATTTTTCCGCGCGATGCAATCAATCAGGACGTAACCATGTCTCGCCAGGACGCGAACGCCAACTTCGCTCTCACTTCCTTCCTCGACGGCGCCAACGCCACTTACATCGACCAGCTGTACGCTCGCTACGAGAACGACCCGTCGTCGGTCGATCCGGACTGGGTTGATTTCTTCAAAACCCTGAAGGATCAGCCAGCGGACGTCGCGAAGAACGCGCAGGGCCCGTCCTGGGAAAAGGCCAACTGGCCGACCACGCCAAATGACGATCTAACCAACGCGCTCGACGGCAACTGGGCGCAAGTCGAGAAAGCTGTCGGCGGCAAGATCGCAGCCAAGGCGCAGGCCGCGGGCAGCAACCTCAGTTCGGCGGACGTCCAGCAGGCCACGCGCGATTCGGTGCGCGCGCTGATGCTGATTCGCGCCTACCGCATGCGCGGTCACTTCCACGCCAATCTCGATCCGCTCGGCATCGAGGGCCAGAAGGACCACGAAGAACTCGATCCGCGCTCCTACGGCTTCACCGACGCGGATTTCGACCGCAAGATTTTCCTCGATCACGTGCTGGGTCTTGAGACCGCGACGCTGCGCGAGATCGTCGCGATCTGCCAGCGCACCTATTGCCAGACGCTCGGCGTCGAATTCATGCACATTTCGAATCCGGCGCAGAAGGGCTGGATTCAGGAGCGCATCGAAGGCCCGGACAAGGAAATCAGCTTCACCCGCGAAGGCCGCCGCGCCATCCTGATGAAGCTCGTCGAAGCCGAAGGCTTCGAAAAGTTCTGCGACATCAAGTTCACCGGCACCAAGCGTTTCGGTCTCGATGGCGCTGAGTCGCTGATCCCTGCGCTCGAACAGATCATCAAGCGCGGCGGCAATCTCGGCGTGCAGGACATCGTGCTCGGCATGCCGCATCGCGGACGACTCAACGTGCTGACCCAGGTGATGGGCAAGCCGCACCGTGCGCTGTTCCATGAATTCAAGGGTGGCTCGGCCAATCCGGACGAAGTCGAGGGCTCCGGCGACGTGAAGTACCATCTCGGTGCTTCGTCGGACCGCGAGTTCGACGGCAACAAGATCCATCTGTCGCTGACCGCCAACCCGTCGCATCTGGAGATTGTCGATCCGATCGTTCTCGGCAAGGTTCGCGCCAAGCAGGACCAGAACGGCGATCCGCCGGACCAGCGCATTTCCGTGCTGCCGCTGATGATGCACGGCGACGCCGCGTTCGCCGGACAGGGCGTGGTGGCGGAATGTTTCGCGCTGTCGGACCTGAAGGGCTATCGCACCGGCGGTTCGCTGCATTTCATCGTCAACAACCAGATCGGCTTCACGACCTACCCGCGTTACTCACGCTCGTCGCCGTATCCGTCCGATGTCGCCAAGATGATCGACGCGCCGATCTTCCACGTGAACGGCGACGATCCGGAAGCGGTGGTGTTCGCGGCGAAGGTGGCGATCGAGTACCGGCAGAAGTTCCACAAGCCGGTCGTCATCGACATGTTCTGCTACCGCCGCCACGGCCACAACGAAGGCGACGAACCGTCATTCACCAACCCGGTGATGTACAAGAAGATTGCGACCCATCCGACCACGCTCGACCTCTACGCCAGGCGGCTGATCGCCGACGGCGTCATGACCGAAGGCGAGATCGACAAGGCGAAGGCCGACTGGCGCGCACGGCTCGATGCCGAGCTCGAAGCCGGTACAGGCTACAAGCCGAACAAGGCCGACTGGCTCGACGGCAAGTGGGCCGGCTTCAAGTCTGCCGATCTCGGCGAGGATCCGCGCCGCGGCAACACCGGCATTGCCATCGATGAACTCAAGGAGATCGGACGCAAGATCACCAAGGTGCCGGACGGTTTCCGTGTTCACCGCACCGTGCAACGGTTCCTCGACAGCCGCATGAAGGCGATCGAGAACGGCGAGGGGATCGACTGGGCGACCGGCGAAGCGCTGGCGTTCTGCACGCTGATGAAGGAGGGCCATCATGTCCGCCTGTCCGGGCAGGACTCCGAGCGCGGCACGTTCTCGCAGCGGCATTCGGTGCTGTTCGATCAGGAAGATGAAAGCCGCTACACGCCGTTCAATCACATCGGCGACAATCAGGGCCACTACGAAGTCATCAACTCGCTGCTTTCGGAAGAGGCGGTGCTCGGCTTTGAGTACGGCTACTCGCTGGCCGAGCCGAAGGCGCTGACGATCTGGGAAGCGCAGTTCGGCGATTTCGCCAACGGCGCGCAGGTGCTGTTCGACCAGTTCATCTCGTCGGGCGAGCGTAAGTGGCTGCGCATGTCCGGTCTCGTTTGCATGCTGCCGCACGGCTACGAGGGGCAGGGGCCGGAGCATTCTTCCGCGCGTCTTGAGCGTTTCCTGCAGATGTGCGCCGAAGACAACATGCAGGTCGTCAACATCACAACGCCTGCGAACCTGTTCCATGCGTTGCGCCGCCAATTGAAGCGCGAAATCCGCAAGCCGCTGATCATCATGACGCCTAAGTCGCTGCTGCGTCACAAGCGGGCGACCTCGAAGCTTGAGGAATTCGGACCCGAGACGTCGTTCCATCGTGTGTTGCTGGATGATGCGGAAACCGGGTTTGGCGAGACCAAGCTTGTTGCGGACGCCAAGATCCGCCGCGTCGTGATCTGTTCGGGCAAGGTCTATTACGATCTCTATGAGGATCGCGAAAAGCGAGGTGTCGACGACATCTATCTGCTGCGCGTCGAGCAACTTTATCCTGTGCCGCTCAAGACGCTGGTGCAGGTGCTGGAGCGCTTCAAGAAAGCCGAAGTTGTCTGGTGCCAGGAAGAACCCCGCAACATGGGCGGCTGGCACTTCATCGAGCCCTATCTCGAGTGGGTGCTCAATCAGGTCGGCTCGGCGCATAAGCGTCCGCGTTACGCAGGACGCGCTGCTGCTGCTGCGACCGCGACCGGCTTGATGTCGAAGCATCTCCAGCAATTGAAAGCATTGCTCGACGAAGCTCTTGGCTGATCCATGGATGCCCGCAGTCGCGGGCATTTCCATCCAGTTCTAATTTTGATTGAGCGCTGACGGCAGAACGTGCCGCTCATGACGCAAGGGGAAAGAAAATGGCTGAAATTCGCGTTCCGACGTTGGGTGAATCCGTCACCGAGGCCACCATTGGCCGCTGGTTCAAGAAGGCCGGCGATGCCGTCGCGGTCGATGAGCCCTTGGTTGAACTCGAAACCGACAAGGTGACCATCGAAGTGCCGGCGCCCTTCGCCGGGACCTTGGGCGAGATCGTCGCCAAGGACGGCGAGACGGTCGCGGTCGGGGCATTGCTCGGTCAGATCACTGAAGGCGCTGCTGGCGCCAAGCCTGCTGCAGCACCTGCGCCCGTGAAAGCTGCTGAACCGGCTCCGGCGAAGGCAGCCGCGCCTGCTGCCGCGGCCCCAGCGCCCGCGCAGAAGTCGCCACCGGCCGACGCGCCGCAAGCGCCATCGGTCCGCAAGCTGTCCGCCGAGTCTGGCGTCGATGCATCGACCGTCCCGGGCTCCGGCAAGGACGGTCGCGTCACCAAGGGTGACATGCTGGCCGCCATCGAAAAGGCAGCGTCTGCGCCGACGCCGGTCAATCAGGCCGCCGTTCAGGTCCGCGCGCCGTCGCCCGCTGACGATGCCGCGCGCGAAGAACGCGTGAAGATGACGCGGCTGCGCCAGACCATCGCCCGCCGCCTCAAGGACGTGCAGAACACCGCCGCGATGCTGACGACCTTCAACGAGGTCGACATGAGCCACGTGATGGCGCTGCGGGCCCAGTACAAGGATGCCTTCGAGAAGAAGCACGGCGCCAAGCTCGGCTTCATGGGTTTTTTCACCAAGGCCTGTGTGCAGGCGCTGAAGGATATCCCGGCAGTCAATGCGGAGATCGACGGCACCGACCTGATCTACAAAAACTACTATCACGTCGGCGTGGCCGTCGGCACCGACAAAGGTCTCGTTGTGCCGGTGGTGCGCGACTGTGACCAGAAGTCGATCGCCGACATCGAAAAGACCATTGCCGATTTCGGCAAGCGTGCGCGCGATGGTCAACTCAAGATCGACGAGATGCAGGGCGGCACCTTCACGATCACCAATGGCGGCATCTACGGTTCGCTGATGTCGACCCCGATCCTCAACGCCCCGCAGTCCGCGATCCTCGGCATGCACAAGATCCAGGAGCGGCCGGTGGTCGTCGGTGGCAAGATCGAAATTCGCCCGATGATGTATCTGGCGGTCTCTTACGATCACCGCGTCATCGATGGCAAGGAAGCTGTGACCTTCCTTGTGCGCATCAAGGAAAGCCTCGAGGATCCGGCGCGATTGGTTCTCGACCTCTGATCGGAAGGCGGGCATGGACAGCGTCGCGATTATCACCGGAGGAAGCCGCGGTATTGGCCGCGCCACGGCGCTGGCTGCGGCCTCGCGCGGCTACAAGGTTGTCGTCGGCTACGCCAGCAACAAGGCAGCCGCCGATGAGGTTGTCGCGAAGATAGAAGCCAGCAACGGCAAGGCCATCGCGGTGAAGTGCGACGTCGGCCATGAGGCTGACATTCTCTCGCTGTTCAAGCAGGCGGATGCGTTCGGCAAGCTCGGCGCGCTCGTGAACAATGCCGGCGTGGTCGACATGACCGCCCGTGTCGACGAGATGTCGGCGGAACGGCTCACCCGCATGATGAACGTCAACATCGTCGGCAGCATTCTGTGCGCGCGCGAGGCGGTGAAGCGCATGTCCAGCAAGCATGGCGGCACCGGCGGCGTCATCGTGAACATTTCGTCGGTGGCGGCGACGCTGGGTTCACCCGCGCAGTATGTCGATTACGCCGCCTCGAAGGGCGCGATCGATACCTTCACGGTGGGACTTGCGCGGGAAGTCAGCGCCGAGGGCATCCGCGTCAACGGCATCCGGCCGGGCCTGATCGACACGGAAATCCATGCCAGCGGCGGCGAACCAGATCGCGCGCAGCGGCTGGCGCATATGGTTCCGATGAAGCGGGTCGGCACTGCGGATGAAATCGCCAACGCCGTTGTCTGGCTGATGTCGGACGAGGCGTCATATGTCACGGGTACGATCGTCGACGTATCGGGCGGCCGCTAATTTCCATTTCTCTGTGAGTACAGGATAATCCTCATGGCTTCTTACGATCTCATCATCATCGGCACCGGTCCCGGCGGTTATGTCTGCGCGATCCGCGCGGCGCAGCTCGGCATGAAGGTGGCCGTGATCGAGAAATGGCCGACCTTCGGTGGCACTTGCCTCAATGTCGGCTGTATTCCGTCCAAGGCGCTGCTGCAGGCGTCGGAGCGATACGAAGAAGTGACGCACATGCTGCCCAAGATGGGCATTGGCGTCGGCAAGCCGAAGCTCGATTTGCCGACCATGATGAAGTTCAAGACCGATGGCGTCGATGGCAACGTCAAGGGAGTCGGCTTTCTGTTCAAGAAGAACAAGATCGAGCCTTATGAAGGCACCGGCCGCATCGTGTCAGCCGGCAAGGTCGAGGTGAAGGACAACGACGGCAAGACCCAGGTTCTGGAAACCAAGAACATTGTGATCGCCACCGGCTCCGATGTGACCAAGCTCAAGGGCGTCGAGATCGATGAGAAGCGCATCGTCTCGTCCACCGGCGCGCTGACGCTCGACAAGGTACCGGAGAAGATGCTGGTGATCGGCGCGGGCGTGATCGGCCTCGAGCTTGGCTCGGTGTGGCGTCGCCTCGGCGCGCAGGTCACTGTGGTTGAATTCCTCGACCGGATTCTTCCCGGCATGGATGGCGAGGTGGCGAAGTCGTTCCAGCGCATTCAGGAAAAACAGGGCGTCGAATTCAAGCTCGGCGCCAAGGTTACCGGCGTCGATACGTCGGGCAAAAAGCTGAAAGCCAGCATTGAGCCGTCTGCAGGCGGTGCGAGTGAGAATATTGAGGCCGATGTTGTTCTGGTGGCGATCGGACGCATTCCTTACACCGAGGGCCTTGGCCTGAAGGAGGCCGGGATTGAGCTCGATCCGCGCGGGCGCGTGCAGACCGACGGACACTTCCAGACCAATGTGAAGGGCATCTATGCCATCGGCGATGTGATCGCCGGACCAATGCTCGCGCACAAGGCGGAAGACGAAGGCATCGCGGTTGCTGAAATCCTCGCGGGTCAGGCCGGCCACACCAATTACGACGTCATCCCGGGCGTGGTTTACACGTTCCCGGAAGTCGCATCCGTGGGCAAGACCGAGGAAGAGCTGAAGCAGGCGGGAGTGGCTTACACCTCGGGCAAGTTCCCGTTCACCGCGAACGCACGCACCAAGGTCAACCAGACCACCGACGGCTTCGTGAAGATTCTCGCGGACGCAAAAACCGATCGCGTGCTCGGTGTGCACATCATCGGCGCGGAAGCCGGCGAAATGATCCATGAAGCCGCGGTGCTGATGGAGTTCGGCGGTTCGGCGGAAGATCTCGCCCGCACCTGCCATGCCCATCCGACGCGCTCGGAAGCCGTCAAGGAAGCCGCGCTTGCGGTCGGGAAACGAGCTATCCATATGTGAGCATGGCCCGGCGCCCGGCCGGCCGCGATGGATGACTTGATCATGCGCCGGTTGCTTCGCCCGCTCTGGGTTCTGCTTGCGCTGATCTTTCTGCTCGAGGCGTGGCTGTGGGATCGCGTCGAGCCGATCATTGCGCGCATCGTCGCGTTGATCCCGCTGCCCCGGCTCAAGACGTGGCTTGCCGACCTTGTCGAGCATCTGTCGCCGGGACTGACGCTGATCGTGTTCGCGGTGCCGCTGGTCGTTCTGTTCCCGCTCAACCTGGTGGCGGCGTGGTTGCTGGCGCACAAGTATTTTGTCGGCGCTACCGCGCTGATCGTGCTTCAGAAAATTCTTGGCGTCGGTATCGTCGCGTTCGTGTTCGATGTGACGCGCGAGAAACTGTTGCAAATGGGCTGGTTTCGAAAGCTCTATGAATTCGTTCTCGATCTGCGCGTACGAGCCTTGAGGGTCGTCGCGCCGTTCAAGCTCGCGGTCCGGCGATGGATGAAGCGCTTTCGCCGCCGCGCTTCGCCCGGCTTTATCCAGCGTCTGCGCCGGCGGATGCAGGCGTCGCGCTAAGGCGACGCGCAGTCTCTACATCAAATGCACCGCGTGCGGGGCGAACAACCCGATCGCCGTAAACGCCAGTCCTGTCAGCGCCAGCGCGCCCGCCACCCATGCCAGCGCGAGCATGCCCGTGATGATGGTCGCTGAAGCCAGCACGATGCCGATCTGGAAAGCGGCGGAGGCCAACTCGTAGTGGTGATAGCGCGCCATGGAGAGATCGCGGGCTTCCTCGGCTTTCTTGGCGCGGGCGGCCAGTTGCTCGGAGCCTTCGCCGGTCTCGGGTTCGGAGCGATAGCGTGCCGCGGTCTTGGTCCAGTCATCGATTTGCTTGGCCAGTGCCGCCTTCTGCGCGTCGTCACCCGACAGGCCGAGGCTGAGCTTGGCATGCTCGGATACTGCCTGCACCGTCGTTCGCCGGATGCTTTTGGCCTGGAAGAAGGCCCACAGGTTCGAAGCCTCGACGTTCTTGCTGATGGAGTCGGTCTGGGCGCCCTTGCCGAGCGTCTCGGAGAACGCGAGAAACAGCGCGATCACCGCGATCAGCAATGCGATCTTCTTGTTGGAGCCGGAGGCATGCTCGGCGTGTTCCGCGTGCTCCATGCTTTCATGCGCGCCCATAACGTATCGTCCTCCCGTTCAGAACCGGGCAACGATTGACCGAACCATGGATGGTTCGCAAGGGGACGAGCGCATCATGCGCCGGTAAATTTATTTTATGCGCGAGGGTGGGCCGTCTTGTAAACGTCGAGCAGCCGGTCGGCATCGACACCGGTGTAGATCTGCGTGGTTGAGAGCGAGGCGTGGCCAAGCAGTTCCTGAATGGCGCGCAGGTCACCGCCGCGTGTCAGAAGATGCGTGGCAAAGGAATGACGCAGCGCATGGGGTGTGGCGCTATCCGGCAGTCCAAGCGCGCCGCGCAGCCGCTCCATCGTCAGCTGAATGATGCGCGGTGAAAGCGGTCCGCCGCGCGCGCCGACGAAGATCGGGCTATCCCCCGCGATGGTGTGCGGACACACGGCGACATAATCCGCGATGAGCGCGAGCACGTTCTGCAGCACCGGCACCATGCGGGTCTTGTTGCCTTTGCCGGTGACGACGATCACGTCGCCTTTGCCGGGCATCGGCACGTCGCGCCGCTTGAGGCCGAGGGCTTCGGAAATGCGCAGTCCCGATCCGTAAAGCAGCGCCATCACTGCGGCGTCGCGGGCCCAGATCCATGGCTCGCGATTGTCACCGGCGCGAATATCCGCATCGGTCATCTGCCGCGCGGAGGTCATCTGGATTGGCTTCGGCAGGCTCTTGCCGATCTTCGGGGCGCGGATCGCTGACAGTGCGCCGACCTTGCCCTTGCCCTCTCGTTCGAGAAAACGTCCGAACGAGCGCAGCCCCGCCAGCGCCCGCATCAGGGAGCGCCCGCCCACGTCATCCGCGCGCCGTGCCGACATGAAGGCGCGCACATCCGTGGCCTCGATGGCGGCGAATTGTTTTAGCGTGACCAGGCCGCCCCAATGCTCGCTCAAGAACACCAGGCACTGGCGCAGATCGCGGGCATAGGCTTCCAGCGTCTTGGGCGACAGCCGGCGCTCGGAGCGCAGGTGGGACAGCCACAAGGTGATCTCGGCCAGCAGGTCGGGCGCGGCGCAGATCAGTTGCGCGCTTTCCGGGGTGGTTTCGGTTGTGGCGGCGGCTTTGACCATCAGATGTCTCGCGGAGCGCCTGCGCTTGACAGGAATCGGTTTATCGCACCCTTTTCCTTATTCACCCCTTAATCCGGAACCCTTCGGCCATGGCAAGACGAGTTGTCGACGTTCTTGTCCCGGTGGCGCTGAACCAGACCTATTCCTATCGCGTTCCCGACGGGGTTGAGCTCAATCCCGGCGACGTCGTCAACGTTCCGCTGGGGCCGCGCGAGGTCATCGCCGTGGTCTGGGCCGACAATCCGAACCCCGACCCCCGGCTGCACAACCGCCTGAAAGACACCGGCGACAAGCTCGACGTGCCGCCGCTCAAGCCCGAGCTGCGCAGCTTCGTGGACTGGGTCGCCAACTACACGTTGTCGGCGCGCGGCATGGTGCTGCGGATGACGCTGCGCATGGGCGAGCATCTTGGGCCTGAACGCGTGCGTATGGGGGTGCGGCTGGTCGGTACACCGCCTCGGCGCATGACGAGCGCGCGGCATCGTCTGATCGAGATACTGTCGGACGGATTGCTGCACGCAAAGTCCGAAGCTGCAAAGGAGGCGGGCGTCAGCCCCGGCGTGATCGACGGCCTCGTCGATGAAGGCACGCTCGTCATTGAACCGATGCTGCGCGATCTCGCCCCACCGTCACCCGATCCGTCGTTCGCGGAGCCGGACTTTTCTCCCGAGCAGCGCGTCGCCGCAGATGCGATGAGGGATCTTGCGTCGAAGGATGAATTTCAGGTCGCGCTACTCGACGGCGTCACCGGCTCCGGGAAGACCGAGGTCTACTTCGAGGCCGTGGCCGAGAATATTCGCCGCGGCCGGCAGACCATGATCCTGATGCCGGAAATCGCGCTGACTGGACAGTTTCTGGACCGGTTTGCGTTACGCTTCGGCGTGCGGCCGATCGAATGGCATTCACAACTCACGCCACGTACGCGCGCGCGCAACTGGGCTGCGGTTGCAGCAGGCGACGCGTCGGTGGTGGTCGGTGCGCGCTCCGCGCTGTTTCTGCCTTATGCCAATCTCGGGCTTATCATCGTCGATGAAGAACACGATCAGGCCTACAAGCAGGATGAAGGCGCACATTACCATGCGCGCGACATGGCGGTGGTGCGCGGATCGATCGCGAAAATCCCGGTCGTGCTTTGTTCAGCGACGCCGTCGGTGGAATCCGAGGTCAATGCCCGCAAGGGGCGGTACAAGCGCGTCGCATTGCCGTCGCGGTTCGGCGGCCAGCACATGCCGCAGATCGAGGCCATCGATCTGAAGCGCGAAGGCCCGCAGCGCGGCCGGTTCATCTCGCCGCGTCTCGCGGAGGAAATCAAGACTGCGGTAGAGCGCAAGGAACAGGCGCTGCTGTTCCTCAATCGCCGCGGTTACGCGCCGCTGACCCTGTGCCGCGCCTGCGGTCATCGCTTCGCCTGCACGATCTGCGATGCCTGGCTGGTCGATCATCGCTTCCGCCAGCGGCTGGTCTGTCATCACTGCGGCTTCTCGATGCCGCGTCCGCACCAATGCCCGCATTGCGGCGCGGAGGAATCGCTGGCCGCCATTGGTCCCGGGGTCGAGCGATTGCAGGAAGAAGCCGCGAATCTTTTTCCCGATGCACGCACCATGGTGCTGTCGAGCGATCTGATCACCGATATCGAGACCATGCGCTCGGAACTGAACGAGATCGCCGAGGGACGCGTCGACATCATCATCGGCACGCAGCTGGTGGCGAAGGGGCATAATTTTCCGCGCCTCAATCTGGTTGGTGTGGTGGACGCGGATCTTGGCCTCGGCAACGGCGATCCGCGCGCTGCCGAGCGCACGTTTCAATTGCTCAATCAGGTGATCGGCCGCGCCGGCCGCGAGCAGGGACGCGGCGTCGGCTATCTGCAAACCCATCAGCCGGAACATCCGGTGATGAAGGCGCTGGTCGCGTCGGATCGCGAAGCGTTTTACGCCAGCGAGATCGAAGCGCGCGAGCGTGCGCTGTACCCGCCGTTTGGGCGGCTGGCCTCGCTGATTATTTCAGCGGGCGACCGACCCACGGCGGAAGGCTTTGCGCGCAAGCTCGCTGCGGCGGCTCCGCTCGATGAGCGGGTTCAGGTGCTTGGTCCCGCCGAAGCGCCGCTCGCCGTCATCAAGGGCCGCTACCGGTTTCGCATTCTGGTGAAGTCGGTGCGCGGTATGGACCTGTCGGCCTATATGCGGGACTGGCTCGCAGCGGGTCCGAAGACCAAAGGCAATCTCAAGCTCGAGATCGATATCGACCCGCAGAGCTTTTTGTAGGGGCATGATCCGGACAAGTTGCCCGGCTTTCGGATGAGATCATACTCAACCACAAAGCCTGTGAAAAAGGCCGGCACAATCGGTGCCGGCCCTTTCAACGCAACTTACGCAACGCATACGCTACTGACGCTTCATATAAGTGCGCTCACGGTGTCCGCCATGCGCGATACTTACTGAATTTCTGCGACCACGTGGCCGACGCCGCGGCTGGTGAGGCCGACCGCGCGGGCGGCCCCCTTCGAGAGATCGAGCACGCGGCCCTTGATGAACGGACCACGGTCATTGACGGTGACGACCACGCTGCGGCCGCCATGAGTGACCTTGAGGCGGGTACCGAACGGCAAGGTCCGGTGAGCGGCGGTCATTGCCTCCTGGTTGAAACGCTGGCCTGAGGCCGTCTTGCTGCCCGACTCATTGCCGTAGAACGAGGCCTTGCCGGAAAAGCTGCGGCCGGAGCCAACAGAGGCATTGGCATCGCGCCAGGATCGTTCGTGTGATTTGCGCTGGCCGGCTTCGCTGGCTGACGCGGTGAGCGCCAGCATGCCGACGGCGATCAAAGCGATAGAGGCATTCCGGTTCTTCACGGGTTGCCCCGGCACGCGCTTGATAGCGGCGATCATATAGTTGTCCCTCAATTTGGTATATCCATCCAACGTCTGGCTAAATTGAACCAGTGTTTACGTGGCCGGATGGATCATTCCATAATGAGGCATAAGCACGGCGCGGAACTTCGTTCCCTAAATCATCACGTATTTGTCTGAAAAGTGGAAATAGCCTGCTTCACTTCAGCATTACTGAGAGGATAAGTTAGAGAAGAAGAAGTATATTGATAAATACTGTAGTGTGGACACACCTATTGTATACCGCAAGTAAACGCAGAATTGCCCGGATGGTTTCCCGCATGCGTATTTTGCAGGGCTGCATGCGCTGGCTGGGCGGCTAGTGGGTTTGGCGGGTCTTTCGCCGGAGGAAGTTGCAGGTTTCCTGCCGACTCGGCGGCCTTGGCGATCGCGCCGCGACCGGGCTTTTGCATCATCGATGGTGATCTCGACTCGATCGCCATGATGGGGGGTGGCGGCGCAGTGGCGTGCTGTCTCGCGGAAGGGAATTTGGCGAGCGCGGCCAGCCCGCCATAGGTCGCAGCAATCCGCCTGGCGTCTCAGGAATTCTGTCCCGCGCGCCGCGTCAGTCGCGCATGTGCGCATGCGACAAACCGGCGCCACCAAAAACGCGTTCGCAATCGTCGTCATGTTGCACCTGCGCGCGCCCTATGTTAGCAAAACCGCGATTTTGGGCTGCTGGGCATGTCGCTCCGGCCAGAAATCGAAGTCCCGCTTGAATTCCAAGGACTTGGATCGCTTGGTGTCGTGCCTGACACCGGTTCGTCGGCGATGGTCTTGTCCTTGGGAATTCGACAGCATGAAGAGATATTTGTGGCAGCTGAAGATCCCTCCGTATCTGGCGTGTCCGGCCGTTACGCAACGGCCCTTTTCGAACTGGCGCGCGACCAGAAATCCGTCGATGCCGTCAAGGCGGATCTCGACAAGTTCTCCGCCATGCTGGCCGACAGCCCGGACCTCCTGAGGCTGGTGCGCAGCCCGGTGTTCACGGCCGATGCGCAGGCCAGGGCGCTCGACGCCGTGCTGGCCAAGGCCGGCATCAGCGGCATTGCCGCGAATTTCCTTAAAGTCCTGACCGCCAATCGTCGGCTGTTCGCTGTGACGGATGTCATCAGGGCGTTTCGCGCGCTGGTCGCCAAGTTCAAGGGCGAGGCCACCGCGGAAGTCACCGTCGCTGAAAAACTCAGCGATACCAATCTCGACGCTCTCAAGGCCGCACTGAAATCAGTGACGGGCAAGGACGTCGATCTCAACGTGAAGATCGATCCGTCGATCATCGGCGGGCTTGTCGTCAAGCTCGGCAGCCGCATGGTCGACAGCTCGCTTCGCACCAAACTCAATTCGATCAAGCACGCGATGAAAGAGGCAGGCTGATGGACATCCGCGCCGCGGAAATTTCCGCAATCCTCAAGGACCAGATCAAGAATTTCGGCCAGGAAGCCGAAGTCTCCGAGGTCGGTCAGGTTCTCTCGGTCGGCGACGGCATTGCCCGCGTCTATGGTCTGGACAACGTCCAGGCCGGCGAAATGGTCGAGTTCGAGAACGGCACGCGCGGCATGGCGCTGAACCTTGAAAGCGACAACGTCGGCATCGTTATTTTCGGCGCCGACCGCGAGATCAAGGAAGGCCAGACCGTCAAGCGCACCCGCGCCATCGTCGATACGCCGGTCGGCAAGGGACTTCTGGGCCGCGTTGTCGACGCGCTCGGCAATCCGATCGACGGCAAGGGTCCGATTCAGGCGACCGAACGCAAGCGCGTCGACGTCAAGGCACCCGGCATCATTCCACGCAAGTCGGTGCATGAGCCGATGGCGACCGGCCTCAAGGCGATCGACGCCCTGATCCCCGTCGGCCGCGGCCAGCGCGAGCTGATCATCGGCGACCGTCAGACCGGCAAGACCGCGATTGCGCTCGACACCATCCTGAACCAGAAGCCGCTCAACGTCGAAGGCGCGCCGGAAGGCCAGAAGCTGTATTGCGTCTACGTCGCAATCGGCCAGAAGCGTTCGACCGTTGCCCAGTTCGTGAAGGTTCTCGAAGAGCAGGGCGCGCTGGAATATTCCATCGTCGTCGCCGCAACCGCCTCCGATCCTGCGCCGATGCAGTATCTCGCGCCATTCACCGGCTGCACCATGGGCGAGTACTTCCGCGACAACGGCATGCACGCCGTCATCATCTATGACGACTTGTCCAAGCAGGCTGTTGCGTATCGCCAGATGTCGCTGCTGCTGCGCCGCCCACCGGGCCGCGAAGCTTATCCCGGCGACGTGTTCTATCTGCATTCGCGTCTGCTCGAGCGGGCTGCGAAGCTCAACGACGAGCAGGGCAACGGGTCGCTGACCGCTCTGCCGGTCATCGAAACCCAGGCCAACGACGTGTCGGCCTACATTCCGACCAACGTGATTTCGATCACCGACGGACAAATCTTCTTGGAAACCGATCTGTTCTTCCAGGGCATCCGTCCTGCTGTGAACGTCGGTCTTTCCGTGTCGCGCGTCGGATCGTCGGCGCAGACCAAGGCGATGAAAAAGGTCGCCGGCAAGATCAAGGGCGAGCTCGCGCAGTACCGCGAAATGGCGGCGTTCGCGCAGTTCGGCTCCGACCTTGATGCCTCGACCCAGCGCCTTCTCGCGCGCGGTTCGCGCCTGACCGAACTCCTGAAGCAGCCGCAGTTCTCGCCGCTCAAGATGGAAGAACAGGTCGTGGTGATTTACGCCGGCGTCAACGGCTACCTCGACGGCATTCCGGTCAACAAGGTTCGCTCCTTCGAGGATGGCCTGCTGTCGCTGCTGCGCGGCAAGCATGTCGATATTCTCAACGCCATCCGCGACTCGCGTGATCTGTCGGATGACGTTGCCGGCAAGCTCAAGGGCGTGGTCGAAGGCTACACCAAGACGTTCGCTTAATTAGCGTCGCCGCGCCGATCCGTTTGTGCGCGGCGAAACTGGGGTTGCGATCCGGCGTGAAGCTGGATCGTCAGGGTGAGATAAAGAATGGCGTCTCTTAAGGACATGCGTGTCCGCATCGCCTCGACCAAGGCGACGCAGAAGATCACCAAGGCCATGCAGATGGTTGCGGCGTCGAAGTTGCGCCGTGCCCAGACCGCGGCTGAAGCGGCGCGTCCCTATGCCGAGCGCATGGACGCGGTGATCAGCAACATCGCGGGTGCGGCAGCCGGCTCCGGTTCTGCACCAGCGCTGCTCGCGGGCACCGGCAACGACAAGGTTCACCTGCTGCTGGTTTGCACCGGCGAGCGCGGCCTGTCGGGCGCATTCAACTCGTCCATCGTACGTCTCGCCCGTGAAAGGGCTTTGTCGCTGATGGGCCAGGGCAAAGAGGTCAAGTTCTTCTGCGTCGGCCGCAAGGGCTACGAACAACTGCGCCGTCAGTTCGACAAGCAGATCGTCGGCAACGTCGAACTGCGTTCGGTGAAGGTGCTCGGCTTCAAGAACGCTGAAGACATCGCCGAGAAGGTCGTTGCGATGTTTGAGGCGGGCGAATTCGACGTCTGCACGCTGTTCTACTCGCGCTTCAAGTCGGTAATCGCGCAGATTCCGACTGCCCAGCAGATCATTCCGCTGGTGATCGAGGAAAAAGAAGCCGCGAACGGCGCGACGGCGGTTTACGACTACGAGCCGGCCGAAGACGAAATTCTCTCAAGCCTGTTGCCGCGCAATCTCGCGGTGCAGATTTTCCGTGCGCTGCTCGAAAACAACGCGTCGTTCTACGGCGCGCAGATGAGCGCGATGGACAACGCGACCCGTAACGCCGGCGACATGATCCGCAAGCAGACGCTGATCTACAACCGCACCCGCCAGGCGATGATTACCAAGGAACTGATCGAAATCATCTCCGGTGCCGAGGCCATCTAGGCCGACCGCCGCATAGACCGAGTTTTAAGGAGACTATCCCATGGCATCACCAGCCAACCAGACCGGACGCATTGCACAGGTTATCGGCGCCGTCGTCGACGTGAAGTTCGACGGCTATCTGCCGGCCATTCTCAACGCGATCGAGACCACCAACCAGGGCAACCGCCTTGTGCTGGAAGTCGCGCAGCATCTCGGTGAATCCACCGTACGCGCCATCGCGATGGACACCACCGAAGGTCTGGTGCGCGGTCAGGAAGTGAAAGACACCGGCGCACCGATCACGGTGCCGGTCGGTGCCGGAACGCTCGGCCGCATCATGAACGTCATCGGCGAGCCGGTTGATGAGCAGGGCCCTGTGAAAGCAGAAACCACCCGCGCGATCCATCAGGAAGCGCCGCTCTACACCGACCAGTCCACTGAGGCTGAAATTCTCGTCACCGGCATTAAGGTCGTCGATCTGCTTGCGCCTTATGCCAAGGGCGGCAAGATTGGCCTGTTCGGTGGCGCCGGCGTCGGCAAGACCGTTCTCATTCAGGAACTGATCAACAACGTCGCGAAGGCGCACGGCGGTTATTCGGTGTTCGCCGGCGTCGGCGAGCGTACCCGCGAAGGCAACGACCTTTATCACGAGTTCATCGAATCCGGCGTGAACAAGAAGGGCGGCGGCGAAGGCTCGAAGTGCGCCCTCGTGTACGGCCAGATGAACGAGCCTCCGGGCGCACGTGCCCGCGTCGGCCTCACCGGCCTGACTGTCGCCGAGCATTTCCGCGATCAGGGTCAGGACGTGCTGTTCTTCGTCGATAACATTTTCCGCTTCACGCAGGCGGGTTCGGAAGTGTCGGCTCTCCTAGGCCGTATTCCGAGCGCCGTGGGTTATCAGCCGACGCTCGCCACCGACATGGGCGCGCTGCAGGAGCGCATCACCACCACCCACAAGGGTTCGATCACCTCGGTGCAGGCCATTTACGTTCCGGCCGACGACTTGACCGATCCGGCGCCAGCCACCTCGTTCGCCCACTTGGACGCGACGACCGTGCTGAACCGCGCGATTTCGGAAAAGGGCATCTATCCTGCGGTGGACCCGCTCGACTCGACCTCGCGCATGCTCTCCCCGCTGATCGTCGGCGAGGAACATTACCTCACCGCACGTATGGTTCAGCAAGTGCTGCAGAAGTACAAGTCGCTGCAGGACATCATCGCCATTCTCGGCATGGACGAACTGTCGGAAGAGGACAAGATCGCCGTGGCGCGCGCCCGCAAGATCGAGCGCTTCCTGTCGCAGCCGTTCTTCGTCGCTGAAATCTTCACCGGCTCGCCGGGCAAGTTCGTCGATCTCGCCGACACCATCAAGGGCTTCAAGGGCCTTTGCGAAGGCAAGTACGACCACCTGCCGGAAGCCGCCTTCTACATGGTCGGCACGATCGAAGAAGCCGTCGAGAAGGGCAAGAAGCTCGCAGCGGAAGCGGCGTAATCACGATGGCGACCTTTCACTTCGATCTCGTCTCGCCTGAAAAAATCGCCTTCTCGGGCGAAGTCGATCAGGTTGATATTCCCGGCGTCGAGGGTGACCTCGGCGTGATGGCGGGACATGCCCCGCTGGTGGCGAGCATTCGTCCGGGCATCATGACCGTGACCGTTGGCGGCAAGCATGAGAAGATCATCGTGCTCGGCGGCCTTGCGGAGATTTCCGAGAAGGGCCTCACGGTTCTGGCCGACACCGCGACATCGGTGGTTGAGCTCGACGCGATTGCCTTCGCCGACAAGATCGCCCAAATGGAAGAAGATTTGAAAGAAAAGGAAGGCTCGCTCCTCGATCAGGCGATCGAACGGCTCGATCACTTCAAGACCATCCAGCGACAGATCGTAAATTCCACCGCAATGCATTGAGCGCGGATATTTCGAAATGAAAAAAGCCCTGCACCGCAGGGCTTTTTTGCGTTTTCAGGCAAGTTACTTTCCGGCGAATTTCGTGAATTCCTTGACCACCCGCTCATAGACCGGGCGTTTGAACGGCACGATCAGCTCAGGAAGATTTTTCATCGGCTCCCAGCGCCAGTCGATGAACTCCGGCTTGTGGCCGGCCGGTGAAGCGACGTTAATCTCGCTGTCCTTACCGGTGAACCGAAGCGCGTACCACTTCTGCTTCTGTCCACGAAATCGGCCCTTCCAGGCACGGCCGGCAACTGTGCGCGGAATGTCGTAGGTCAACCATTCCGGCACCTCGCCGAGTTTCTCGACCGAGCGGGCGTTGGTCTCTTCATAGAGTTCGCGTTTCGCGGCAGCCCAGGTGTCTTCGCCGCTATCGACGCCGCCCTGGGGCATTTGCCAGACATGGGTTTGATCGACGTGCTCCGGGCCGCCAACGCGGCGGCCGATGAACACGAGTCCGTCCGGATTGATCAGCATGATCCCGACGCAGGTCCGGTAGGGCAGATCGTCGTAACGCGCCATCCTGCTAAAGCCTTTGATCCCGATCCGTCCAAGCGCGCCAGTCGCACTTAATTCGTTTGTTCAAGAGATGGTGCCGGAAGCCGGGTTCCGGTTGACCGATCACGTTCAGCTTGATTTTGGTTTCAGCATCACCGTTGTCAACGGCACCAGTGCGATGCCACGGGCTTCGAGTTGCTTCGCCCAGGTTCCGATCCGCTCGATTGAAATCGGCAAGGCAGATGCGACGCCGACGGCCGATCCGCGCTCCTTCGCCAGTGTTTCGAGCCGCGTCAGCGACCGGTCGATCTCGGCGGGTGTCGGGACGGTGTCGATGCTGATATCGGCCTTCGAGAACGGCATCGCCTGTCCTTCCGCGATCACGCCCGCAACGCTTCGCGGCGCGCTGCCGTCGTCGAGCCAGGCGAGACCGCGCCGTGCGGCTTCCTTCACGAGCGGCTGCATCGCGGCGTCAGTTGCGACGAAGCGTGATCCCATAAAATTGGCAATACCGACATAGCCTTGAAACCGGCTCATGTGCCAGGCGAAGCGATCGGCGTTCTGCTCGGCGGATAGCGTGGTGAGCAGCGTCTGCGGGCCGGGATCGTTATCCGGATAATCGAATGGCTCCATCGGAACCTGTAGCAGCACTTCGTGCTTCTGCGCGCGGGCGCGTTCGACCAGTTTGCCGGGGTCCGACCCATAAGGTGTGAACGCGAGCGTCACCGCGCCCGGCAGCCTGGCAATGGCGTCGGCGGTTTTCGCGGCACCGACGCCGAGACCGGTTACAACGATAGCGATGGTCGGCTTCCTGGCCGCGCTGGCGCGTTCGGCATCGCTGCCCGCGGCATAGGCGCGAAAGGACTTCAGTCCATCGGCGGCGACGGGGATCATGCCGTAGCGGGATTGCTCGAGCAGCTTCGGATTGACGCCAACCATCACGGTGGTCTGGGCGTCCGTCTTCGTCGCGGCGTCGGACCCTGCACCGAGGACCACATCCTGTCGTGCGCCGCTGGAGCCGTCGATGATGGTCACTGTCTGCCGGCCGGCGGCAGGCTCAATTCCGGCAGTGACGGCCTCCTTGGGCGTCGCAGGCGCAGCGCCAGCCGATTTTGCTGCGCCCTCGCCGGGCAGCGTGGCGGGATCGTAGGAAACCCGCGCCAAGGGCTCGCCGCCCATCGGGTTATGATTGAAAACCGCAAAGCCGAAGAAGGTTGTCAGGAAAAGTCCGCACAGGCCCGCAATCGCTTGTGGCGCGCTGAACGGAAGCCGGTATCGCCGCTTGCGCGGCGGATCTTGTCCGAGCGGTGCACTCAGATCGTCGGTTGTCACTGCGTTCAACCCCCGCGAATCAATCCGTGAATCCTACCACGGCCTCGACGGGGCTGAACGTCACGGCTTGGGTTCCAACGCGCCCAAGGCGCAATGAAAAAGGGCGGCCCGAAAGCCGCCCCTGATCAGAAAAAGGAACCCGCCTGCGTTGTCAGTTCGCAGCCTTGTTCGAGGCTTTGTCGGTCGGCGCCGGAACCGACGTGGTCTGCTTGATCCCATGAAGGAGATCGGCGGCCATCTTGAGCGCCTTGTCGTTCTTGGCGTCCGGCGGAACATAGGACTGCGATCCGGTCTCTTCCTGGCCTTCGGCCTTGAGATGTCCGCGCAGGGAGGCTTCACCCTTGGTGTCGGTCTTCGACTTGAGGTCGTCAGGGACGTCCTGCAGCGCTTCGATATCAGGCGTGATGCCCTTGGCCTGGATCGACTTGCCCGACGGCGTGAAATAGCGCGCCGTGGTCAGCCGCAGCGCGCCGTTGCCGGAACCGAGCGGAATGATGGTCTGCACCGATCCCTTGCCGAACGAACGGCTGCCGAGCAACGTTGCCCGCTTGTGATCCTGCAACGCGCCGGCGACGATTTCCGACGCCGATGCTGAGCCGCCGTTGATCAGCACGATCACCGGCTTGCCCTTGGCGAGGTCGCCGGGTTTGGCGGTGCGGCGCTGGGTTTCCTCGGCGTTGCGGCCACGGGTCGAAACGATCTCGCCGCGATCCAGGAAGGCGTCGGAGACCGACACGGCCTCTTCAAGCAGGCCGCCTGGATTGTTGCGAAGGTCGAGGATGTAGCCCTTGATCTTGTCCGAACCGATCTGCGTGGTCAGGTTCGCCATCTCGCGCTTCAGGCCTTCGGTGGTCTGCTCGTTGAAGGTGGTGATGCGAATATAGGCGATGTCGTCGCTTTCGACGCGCGCGCGTACCGAGCGGACACGGATGTTGTCGCGCACCAGCGTGACTTCAATCGGCTTGTCCTGGCCCTTGCGGATGATCTTGAGCTTGATCTTGGTGTTGACCGGGCCGCGCATTTTCTCGACGGCCTGATTCAGGGTGAGGCCCTGCACCGCTTCGTCATCGAGATTCGAAATGATGTCGTTGGCCATGATGCCGGCCTTGGAGGCGGGCGTCTCGTCGATGGGCGACACAACCTTGATAAGGCCGTCTTCCATCGTGACCTCGATGCCGAGGCCGCCGAATTCACCGCGCGTCTGCACCTGCATGTCGCGGAAGCTCTTCGCATCCATGTAGCTGGAATGCGGATCGAGGCCGGTGAGCATGCCGCTGATCGCGGTCTCGACCAGCTTGCTGTCGTCCGGCTTCTCGACGTAGTCGCTGCGAACGCGTTCGAACACATCGCCGAACAGGTTGAGCTGCCGATAGGTGTCCGACGACGCAGCGCGCGCCGTCGATCCCACCAGTGCCGAGCGGGGCTGGGTGAGGAAAAGTGTGGCCGCCGCGCCTGCCGCGACGCTGAGGAGAACCAGGGAAGTCTTGCGCATCATCCGCGAACCTTTTGGCCTTCACTTGCGGCCCACCATGGACCAGAATCGATTGGAGTGCCGTCTTTACGGAACTCGATATAGAGCACAGGCTGGCTAGACGTTGCCGCCAGAATTGACGCGACCTGAGACGTGGTCCCCATGGTCGCGACCGGTTCTCCCGTTAGAACAAACTGCCCGATCGTGACCGAAATACGTTCCATCCCGGCGATTAGGACATGATACCCGCCGCCCGCATTGAGGATCAAGAGTTGTCCGTAGCTCCGGAACGGGCCTGAGTAAACAACCCAGCCATCACACGGTGTTGTGACCTGCGCCCCCGGCCGGGTGGCGATGGAAATGCCCTTTTCCTGGCCTCCGGCCCCGTCGGAACCGCCAAAACTGCGAATCCGGGGGCCGTTAACCGGGATCGGCAAAAGCCCCTTGGCGGAACCGAACGCGATTGCCGGGCTCAACCGCGCCGGGTCCTTCAGTGCGCCCAGATTGGGCTTGCCGTTCAACGAGACGGGGGTGCCTTTCAACTCGGCCGCTGCGGCGGCTTTGGCAGCCGCCTTCACGTCCTGCTCCATCTTGGCGATCAGGTCCTGAAGATTTTCGGTCTGTCTGGACAGCGCGATGGCGCGCTGCCGCTCCGCTTCCATGTCCTTCTCGGTGTCGGTCTGCTTTTTCTGCCGTTCCTGCACCAGCGCTGCGAGGCGCGTTCGATCGTCATTGAGTTTGTCGCGATCGAGCGCCAGCCGGTCGCGCTGTTCCGCGATATTCTTGCGCAGGCTCACCAGTTCGCCGAGGTCGCTGGCGAGCTTGGCGGCGCGGGTCCGCATCTCCGGAACGACAGCGCCGAGCAGCATTGCGGTACGCAGCGATTGCAGCGCGTCTTCAGGCCTCACGAACAGCGCAGGCGGCGCGCGGCGTCCGGCGCGCTGCAAGGCCGCAAGTACCTCTGAGATTTCATCGCGGCGTGATTCGAGCGCGGCACGTATCTGAAGCTCGCGCGCATCGAGCGGACGCAACCGGCCCTCGGTGTCGGCCATCTTGCTTTCGACGTCGCGCACCTGTCCGGCGACGCCGATCAGTTGCTGGTTGAGCTTGGTCCTGTCCTGACCGATAGCCGCGATGTCGGCTTTTAGCTTCTGTTCAAGCTCGGCGGCTTTTTTCTGCTGCTCGCGGGCGGCTTCGAGTTCCTGCGTCCGCTGCTTGATCGCTCCGGGGTCCGGTGCGGCGGCCTGCTTTACGGCGGCTTGCGCGCGGGCCGGCGTCATCCCGCCTGCGGCATGAAATGCTGAAATCACCAGCGACAACGGCAGCACTGTCCCGCGCGCCAGCTTGCGTACGGTCAGCGGAGTTGTATTGCCTGTCGCGTTGGTCACGGGCAGTTCGATCTTTCGCGATCCTGGGGTAAGCATGATCTCGGAATCATGCCTTACGCGCGATGGTACGGGTGGCCGGATAAAATGGTCGCGGCCCGGTAAATCTGTTCCAGCAGCATGACGCGCACCATCTGATGCGGCCAGGTTGCTTTGCCAAACGCAACGCTGATTTTGACCTTGCGCCGCAATTCTGGCGAAAGTCCGTCCGCGCCGCCGATTAAAAAAACAGCGGTTGGAACCGATTCGTCGCGCCAGCGGCCAAGATGTCGCGCAAATGCTGTGCTGTCGATGGTTTCGCCGCGTTCGTCGAGTGCGATAATGGACGATTTGTCAGGGATTAGCGCCGAGATCGCGGCGGCTTCGTCGGCTACCCGCGCGGCCACATCGCGCGCGCGGCTTTCGGGAATTTCATGAACCTCAAGGCCGCGAAAGCCGAGCTTCCGGCCGATGTCATCGAACCGTTCGCGGTAACGTTCCGCAAGCTCCCGTTCCGGGCCCTGCTTCAGACGACCGATGGCAATGACGACGATGCGCATGACGCGCAAACTAGCATGCGTGCGCGCGCATGAATATGCACCGGCTCAACGCGTCTTAGCGTGCCTTGTTAGCGTGCTTTGGCCGCCGGCTTGTCCGAGGTCCACATCTTTTCAAGATTGTAGAACTCGCGGACTTCCGGCCTGAACACATGAACGATCACATCGCCGGAATCGATCAGCACCCAGTCGCAGTTGGGCAATCCCTCGACGTGAGGGGCTGCGATTCCGTTTTCCTTGAGACCCTTCGCGACATTCTCCGCAATCGCACCGACGTGGCGGTTGGCCCGCCCGGAGGTGACGATCATGTAGTCGGAGATGGAGGATTTGCCGCGGAGGTCGATGGTGACCGTTTCTTCCGCCTTCATGTCGTCAAGGCGGGAGAGGATCAGGTTCAGCGTTTCGTCGGCATCAGGTCGCGCCTTGAGGGCGGGAACGGGGTCGACGGACACAGGCAGCGCTTTTGCACGAGGCTTTGACGCAGTGGCCTTGGACGAAGCAGCCTTGGACAATACAGATGTGGTCAGGGACCATTCCTTTCACTGTATCGCGAGCGCCGAATCCTGGCGCCCGCGTTCATCATACGCATGTGGGGTTAACCGTTTCAATCTTCCAGATGCCGCCGCGTTGATTTGGGGCGCGCTGTTGCCGGAAAACGTCATCATGGATTGACGTCCTTCCAGCTTCCGTCCGGGTTCCTCAGTCGGGTCGACGACAGACTGGATTTCAGGCCGGTCAGGAACGTCCAGGCAGGCGCCCGGCGGGACGCCAGTGTTCCCGCAGCCCGCTCGTCAACGCGGTAAGGCATCAGTGTCTGTGCGGCAACCGATGACAGGGCGCGAAAGCTGTCCGGTGGCCGGTCGACAACGGCGATCGGCACCATGCTGGCAATGCGTTGCCAGCTTTCCCATCGGTTGAATTGTGCGAGATTATCGGCGCCCATGATCCAGACAAAGCGAACGCCGGAACAGCGGCGCCGCAAATACGATACCGTGTCCGCAGTGTAGCGCGTGCCAATGACGGTTTCGAGACAACTAACCTCAATGCGCGGATGATGCGCGACCTTCTCGGCGGCGATCATGCGCTCGCGCAAGGCGTGCAACGAGCCGTTGTTCTTGAGCGGATTGCCCGGCGACACCAGCCACCAGATGCGGTCGAGCCGCAACCGCTTCAGCGCAAACAGGCTGATGGCGCGATGGGCCTCATGCGGCGGGTTGAACGATCCGCCTAGCAAGCCGATCCGCATGCCGTCGGCATGAGGCGGGACGGCGCGCGGCAGATGGACAAGGTCGCTCTCGGGCGCGCAATTCACGGACGTGTCTGGCCGGTGCCGTGAACGCGATACTTAAAGCTAGTCAACTGCTCAACGCCGACCGGGCCGCGGGCGTGGAATTTGCCGGTGGCGATGCCGATTTCCGCGCCGAAGCCGAATTCGCCGCCGTCGGCGAACTGTGTCGAGGCGTTGTGCAGCACGATGGCTGAATCGACCTCGTTGAGAAATTTCCCGGCGACCGCCGCGTCTTCGGTGACGATGGCGTCGGTGTGATGCGAACCGTAGCGCGCGATATGCGCCAGCGCTTCGTCCACGCCATTCACCAGCTTGGCGGAGATGATGGCGTCTTCGTACTCGGTGGCCCAGTCCTCTTCGGACGCAGGCTTTACGCGCTGATCGACACGTTTGACGTCGTCGCCGCCACGTACTTCGCAACCGGCGTCCAGCAGCATCGTCACCAGCGGCCTGAGTTGCGTCTCGGCGGCAGCCTTGTCGATCAGCAGCGTTTCGGCCGCGCCGCAGACGCCGGGCCGGCGCATCTTGGCGTTGAGAACAATCGCCTTTGCCATGTCCAGCGAGGCGGCCTTGTCGATATAGACGTGATTGACGCCTTCGAGATGCGCGAACACCGGCACGCGCGCTTCGTCCTGCACACGGGCGACAAGATTCTTGCCGCCGCGCGGCACGATGACATCGATTGCGCCGTTCAATCCGCCGAGCATCAAGCCGACCGCCGCGCGGTCGCGGGTCGGCACCAGCGCAATCGACTCTTCGGGAAGTCCTGCCTTGCGCAGGCCTTCGACGAGACATTGATGGATGGCGCGGCAGGAGCGGAAACTGTCCGAGCCGCCGCGCAGGATCACGGCATTGCCGGATTTGAGACACAGTGCGCCGGCATCGGCCGCGACGTTTGGGCGGCTTTCGAAAATCACGCCGACGACGCCGAGCGGCACGCGCACGCGCTCGATGGTCATGCCGTTGGGCCGGGTCCAGCTTTCAGTGATGATGCCGACAGGGTCCTTGATCGCGCGAACCACGTCGATGCCGTCGGCCATCGCATGGATGCGCGCGTCGTTAAGCGCGAGCCGATCGACGAAGGCGCTGCTCATGCCACCGGCTTTCGCCTCGGCGACGTCTTCGGCGTTGGCTGCGAGAATTTCCTTTGCGCTGGCGCGGATCGAGATTGCCATGGCGGACAGCGCCGCGTCCTTCTGCTCGCTCGGTGCAAGCGCCAGCACACGCGCGGCGCGGCGCGCCCCGGCACCGAGATCGGTCATCAGCGCGGTCAGGTCAGGCGTGCCGTCGAGAGCTTTGAGCGGAGCGGACATATCGGTCTATGTGGGGTTGGATGTGTGTAAGGCTATGCTCTAGCACAGAAATTCGAACCCCGCGAGATGCCGGGAACATGGCTGCCCGGCGGGATAGGCCAATGGCCGAGGGACTGGCCGCCAGGCCATTGGCCGGGCTTATGCTTTGCCGAGCGTCGCTATTTGGCGCTGTCGGTGCCGCGTGGGCCGCCGACCACGAGGTCGTCGCGGTGGATCATTTCCGCACGCCCGCTGATGCCCAGGATCTGCGCCGCATCCGAGGACGAGCGGCCCTTGATCTGCTCGGCATGGTCCGCATCGTAGGCGACAAGTCCGCGGCCGATCTCATGGGTGTCCGGCCCGCGCACCACCACGGCGTCGCCGCGCGCGAACTGGCCGTCCACCCGGATCACACCCGCGGGCAGGAGGCTTTTGCCGGCGCGCAGCGCCGCCACTGCTCCCGCGTCGATGGTGAGCGTACCCTTCGGCTCCAGCGATCCGGCGATCCAGCGCTTGCGCGCGGTGACGGGATTGGCCGGCGTCAGAAACCAGGTGCAGGGTCCGCCATCGGAAATGGCCTGCAACGGGTGCTCGATCTTGCCGGACGCGATCAGCATGTGCGTGCCGGCACTGGTCGCGATTTTCGCGGCCTCGATCTTGGTGCGCATGCCGCCGCGCGACATCTCGGACTCGGCCGCGCCCGCCATCGCCTCGATATCGGCGGTGACGGCTTCAACGACCGGAATCAGTTTCGCATTCGGATTGGCCGATGGCGGCGCGGTGTAGAGGCCGTCGATGTCCGACAGCAGAATGAGCAGATCGGCGCTGGTCATGGTGGCGACGCGCGCCGCGAGCCGGTCGTTGTCGCCATAACGGATTTCGTTGGTGGCGACGGTGTCGTTCTCGTTGATCACCGGTACCGCGCGCCACTCAAGAAGCTTGGTGATGGTGGAGCGCGCGTTGAGATAGCGCCGCCGCTCCTCGGTGTCCTGCAGCGTGACCAGAATTTGTCCGGCGCCGATGCCGTAATGGCCGAGTACACCGGACCAGATGCGCGCCAGTTCGATCTGGCCGACTGCGGCCGCCGCCTGGCTTTCCTCGAGCTTGAGCAGGCCGCCCGGCAGCTTCAGCCGGCTTCGTCCGAGCGCGATCGAGCCGGAGGAGACGATGAGCACGTCTCTGCCCGCCTGATGCAGCTTCGCGATATCTGCGGCAAGTGCGGCGAGCCAGGTCGCGCGGACTTCACCGGCGGCAGCGTCGATCAGCAGCGACGATCCGACCTTGACAACGATGCGGCGGAAACTCTCGAGTTTGGGGTTCGACATCGGAAATCAGCGTGTGATGGGCATAAGTTGAATTAAGAGCGGGGTATCAGCGGCCGAGCGGCGTCCAGCCCGACGGCTCCGGTTCTGCTTCCGGCGCGCTTTCGGTTGCCTTTCTGGCTTTGGTCGATACCGGCGCCTCGCCGATCACGACCATCAACGCGCGCAGCGCCTCTGGCACACCGGCGCGCGAAACCCCAGAGATCAGCAGCGGCGTTTTCTTCGCCGCACGCTTGAGCCGCGCTTTCTGATCCTTGAGATGCTCTGGCGTGACAGCGTCGATCTTGTTGAGTGCGACGATCTCGATCTTGTCGGCGAGATTGCCGTCATAGGCTTCCAGTTCGCCGCGCACGGTCTTGTAGTCCTTGCCGGCATGTTCGCTCGTCGCATCCACCAGATGCAGCAAGACCCGGCAGCGCTCGACATGCCCCAAAAATCTGTCGCCCAGACCCACGCCTTCATGTGCGCCTTCGATCAGCCCGGGAATATCGGCGAGCACGAATTCGCTGCTGTCGACGCCGACAACGCCGAGCTGCGGATGCAAGGTCGTGAAGGGATAGTCCGCGATCTTCGGCTTTGCCGCGCTGACCACCGAGAGGAAGGTGGACTTGCCGGCGTTGGGCAATCCGACCAGTCCGGCGTCGGCGATCAGTTTCAGCCGCAGCCAGATCCAGCGTTCCTCGCCCGGCAATCCGGGGTTGGCATTGCGCGGCGCGCGGTTCGTCGAGGTTTTGAAATGCGCGTTGCCGAAGCCGCCATTGCCGCCCGTGGCCAGCACAAATTTTTCGCCAAGTTCTGTGAAGTCGTGAATCAGGGTCTCGCGGTCTTCGTCGAAGATCTGCGTGCCAAGCGGCACCTTCATCACGATGTCCTTGCCGTTGGCGCCATGGCGGTCCGAGCCCATGCCGTTCACGCCCTTGGGAGCCTTGAAGTGCTGCTGGTAGCGATAGTCGATCAGCGTGTTGAGGCCGTCGGCGACCTCCACGATGACATCGCCGCCGCGACCACCATTGCCGCCCGACGGGCCGCCGAACTCGATGAACTTCTCGCGGCGAAATGCCACGCAGCCGTTGCCGCCGTCGCCGGAGCGGATATAGACCTTGGCTTCGTCGAGAAATTTCATCGGTTTTCCGTTGCGCAGCGACCGGCAAAAGCCCGGCTTTTCGGGCCCGATCGCGCTTGTTTGTATGCGCCAATGTATGCGCCATGGGTGCCTGAGCGGCAACCCATTCATGCATGATATGGCGATAAAGACTGCGTTTGTAACGGTTGCCGAACCGCTATCTGCCTTCTAAACGACGTTATCGGTTCGTTTTTTTGACGAATTAACGCTATCCGGCGACGCCCCATGACCATGCTTGCGAAACTCTCGGCCAACGCCGGAAACCGCTCGGCCGCGCTTGCGGGCATCGCGCTGATGCTGCTGGCCGTCTGGCTGTTTTCATTCGGCGACGCGCTGGGAAAATACATTGTCGCGACCTATTCCGTCGGGCAATTACTGCTGCTGCGCGGTCTGGGTGCGATGATCCTGCTCTCGCCGCTGATCTGGCGCAACCGGTCGCAGTTCACGCGGATTCGCAGGCCGAGGTTGCAGCTTCTGCGCGTCGTTCTGTCCACCGCCGAGGTCGCCGCATTCTTCGCGGCATCGATCTACCTGCCGCTCGCCGATATCATCACCTACTATCTGGCGGCGCCGATTTTCGTCACTGCGGGCGCAGCGTTCTTTCTCGGTGAGCATGTCGGTTGGCGGCGTTGGGTCGCAATCGCGGTGGGGTTCACCGGCGTGCTGATCGCCCTGCAACCCTCGGCTCAGACGGTGAGTTGGCCCGCGATGATCGCGCTCGGCGGTAGCATGTCGTTTGCAGCGCTTATGCTGGTGACGCGATCGCTGCGGGATACGCCCGACATCGTGCTCGCATCGAGCCAGTTCGCGGGCACCATCGCCTTCGGCGCGATGTTGGCGCCGCTGGGTTGGGTAACGCCGCCGCTGGCGGATATGGGCCTTTTCCTGTTGGCCGCCTGCATTTCGGTCGGCGCACTGCTCAGTCTCAACCGCTCCCTCATGCTGGCGCCGGCCAGCGTCGTGGTGCCGTATCAGTATTCGATGATCGTCTGGGCGGTGATTTTCGGATACGTTGCGTTCGGTGACGTGCCGTCGGTGGCCACACTGGTGGGGGCGGCGGTCATTATCGGTGCCGGTTTCTACATTTTTCTGCGTGAGCGGGCTCTTGCGAGCGAAGACCCGGTGGTGGTGCCCCCGCCGGGGTGACACGCATGACGAGTTCGTTGAAACCCTCAAGCGGTGTCACGCCGCGATCCTCGACGCTGTCCGGCATTCTGTTCATGCTGGCGGCCATCACGATATTCTCGCTGGTCAATGTCTTCAGCAAGATGATGGTGGCGGCTTATCCGCCGGCGCAGCTCTTTTTCATCCGTGGCTTTGCGGCAATCGCGACCCTCCTGCCGTTTCTGGCGCGCGAGAATTTCGCGGCGGTGCGCAATGTGCCCCGGCCCGGACTGCAGGTGCTGCGGATGACGCTGTCGGTCGCCGACGGCATGCTGTTCTTTACGGCGATCAAGTACATTCCGCTGGCGGATGCGACGACCTGCTATCTGGCCGCGCCGATCTTCGTTACCGCCTTCTCCGCGATCTTCCTGCGCGAACACGTCGGCTGGCGGCGCTGGACCGCTGTGGTTGTCGGCTTCATCGGCGTGCTGATCGCGCTGCGCCCGACCGGCGCAGCTATTTCCTGGCCGGCCTTGATCGCGCTGGCAGGATGCCTTTGCCAGTCGATCTTCATGATCGTGACCCGCTACGTGCGCGGGACATCGAACATCTTTCTCGCGACGACACAGGTCGTTGGATCGTTTGTTTTTGGCGGCGCGGTGTCGGCATTTCTGTTCGTACCGCCGACGTGGTTTCTCGTCGTACTGTTGCTGATCAGCGGGATGGTGAACGTGGTGGCGGTGCTGTGTCTCAATCGTTCGTTGATCCTGGCGCCTGCCAGCGTGGTTGCGCCGTTCCAGTACACCATGATCGTATGGGCTATTGTACTTGGCTTCCTGGCGTTCGGCGATGTGCCGTCGCCGAACACGATGATCGGGGCAGCGATCGTTGCCAGCGCCGGAATCTATATTTTCCTGCGCGAGCGCGCGGTGATGCACCGCGAACCCGAGCCCAATCCACCGACGGTGGTGTAATCACAAGATCACCGCCGGGTTGAAGTGCCCCAGCTTCTGAGCGACGCCCACACGCCGCGCTCCAGCTTGAAGCGATCGACCGGGGTCGACGATCCGAGCGCCAGGAAGCGATGCAATTCGACGCCGGTCCACTGGAAGCCGCACTTCTCCAGCACGTGGCGCGACGCCGGATTCAGCACCCGTGCTCCGGCCAGCAGTTCATCGATGGCGAATTCCTCAAACGCATAATCGATCACGGCGCGTGCGGCTTCCGTGGCAAAGCCTTTGCCCCAGTGATCGACACCGAAGCAGTAACCCAGTTCCGGCGCGCTCTCGTTTTCCCAACTCACGCCGACAAGTCCGACCGCAGCACGCTCGTGCTCGACCAGAAAAACGGTATCGATGGTCGCGGCGATGGTGGTCACGAAGCTGATCGCGTCGTCGGTCGTATAGGGGTGCGGCACGCGGCGTAAATTAATCGACACGCGCTTGTCACCCACGACATGCGCAATGGCTTTTACGTCCGCGAGCGTCGGCTGACGCAAAACCAGCCGATCGGTCTCGAGGACGACGGCTCTTGATTCCCGCAACGTGGGCGTTGGCTTTTCCAGCAGCATGGCAAGGCTCCTTGATGTGCTCGTCCCCAACGAGCGCAAACGAAAGGGGAGGCCGGTTACCCGTCTCCCCTTCGAGCCTTCCAGTGCTCTGCCGGTTCAACGAGACCCGGCAGACGCGATGTGTCTACCGTTTATTCAGCCGCTTCCGCCATCGGAATAACCGAGATGAAGGTGCGGCCGTTGGCTTTGGCGCGGAATTCGACGCGGCCTTCAACCTTGGCGAACAGGGTATGATCCGTGCCCATGCCGACGTTAAGGCCGGGGTGCCAGGTGGTGCCGCGCTGACGTGCGATGATGTTGCCCGGAATCACGTGCTCGCCGCCGAACGCCTTGATACCAAGGCGCTTGCCTGCCGAGTCGCGTCCGTTTCGCGAAGAACCGCCTGCTTTTTTGTGAGCCATGGCTCCGTCTCCAAAATTCGCTTTAAGCTATAGACCGATTCCTTGACGGAATCATTTCACTTTTCGTCGCTCTTTGCCTTCGGCGCGGCCTTCTTGGCTGCGGTCTTCGGCTTGGCGGCGGCAGTCGACGCAGCTTTTTTGGCCGGGGCCTTCTTGGCGACCTTGGCCGGAGCTTCGTCACCGTCCACCGGAGCGGCTTCGATCTTCTTTTCGCGCTTCGGACGCGGACCCACGGTCGGGGCCTTGCCGTCGGTCAGAATCTCGGTGACGCGGATCACCGTGATTTCGTCGCGATAGCCGCGCTTGCGCTTCGAATTCTTGCGGCGGCGCTTCTTGAAGGAAATCACCTTCGGGCCGCGCTTGTGGTCCAGCACCTCGGCGGCCACGGATGCACCCGAAATGAACGGGAATCCGAGGACCGGCGTGTCGCCGCCCACCACCATTACTTCGCCAAGTTGCACGATCGTTCCGACATCGCCGGCGATCTTGCCAATCTCGAGCACATCATCCGGAACGACGCGGAACTGCCGGCCGCCGGTTTTGATGACTGCGAACATCGTTTTTTCTCCGTGTTCAATTCCGGCGCTCGGATGGATCCGGCCCGGCTTTTTGTTCAGCCGTTACATTTTAAGCGCGACCGGACGCAAAACCGGTTTCGACTTTTGCTGGCCGCGCTCGATGGGGTCACCGCGATCATCATGCGATGATCGCGAAATCTCTGCGCTATCGGGGCTGCTCTCGTATCGGAGCGGTCCTGCCGGTCGCACAAAAACAAACGGCGCGAGAAATCCCGCGCCGGGTGAGGGGTCTTACATCGGGCAAACGCCTTGAGTCAAGGTAAAGAGCCTCTGAAACTGGCTAGAAATAAGGGATTTTCCGCCTTGGGGCTTCGCCGGGCCACTGCGGCCGGATGTCTCCGAAACCATCCGGTTCCCCGGTCGTTATACCCCGCAACAGGACAAGGGGCTCCCGAATATGGCTGAAGACACGCTGACGACCGCCGGAATTGGCAACCACGGGGCGGCGCGCCTGCCGTCCGTGGATATCGACAGCTACAATATTGAACTCAAGGACGAGGAGGGCTTTCTGGGCGACCGGGCCAGCAAGGGTGCCTTTCAGGACATTCTCGATAAGTGGCGGAAGCCGTTAAAGAAAAACGGAGATGACCCACTCGGTGCCAAATCCACCGAGGAGATCAGCAAGAAGAAGCTGGACGAAATCCTGGTCGGGGATGACGTCGAAGCCGCGGCTTTGATCCACAGCGCCATCGAGGAATTCGCCCAGGAACTGGCTTACGTCACCGGACGCTTTCTCAAGACCAAGGCCTGGGACAAGACCGAGGCGATCATCGTCGGCGGCGGATTCCGGCAAAGCCGGATCGGCGAACTGGCCATTGCCCGGGCAGACATCATTCTCAAAGCGGGTGGCGCAAAAGTCAGCCTGATTCCGATCCGCTTTCATCCGGACGAGGCAGCGCTGATCGGCTGCGCCCATCTGGCGCCGTCCTGGATCTTTGAAGGCCATGACAGCCTTCTTGCGGTGGATATCGGCGGTACCAACATCCGCTGCGGGGTGGTCGAAACCCGCCAGAAGAAAACGCCCGACCTGTCGAAGGCCTCGGTTTGGAAGTCCGAACTCTGGCGTCACGCAGACGACGAGCCGACCCGCGAGGGTGCGGTGAAGAAACTCGCGGGGATGTTGAAAGGCCTGTTGAAGGACGCAGAAGCCGAAGGATTGAAGCTTGCGCCGTTTATCGGCGTCTCATGTCCTGGTGCGATAGATGCCGACGGCTCGATTGAAAAAGGCGCGCAGAACCTGCCGGGCAACTGGGAAAGCAGCAAATTCAACCTGCCCGCCAGCCTGATCGAACTGATTCCGGGGATCCGCGATCACGACACCGCGGTGCTGATGCACAATGACGGCGTGGTGCAAGGCTTGAGCGAAATTCCCTTTATGCAGGACTACAAGCGCTGGGGAATCCTCACCATCGGTACCGGGCTCGGCAATGCGCGTTTCACCATGCGCAATCCCAAAGAGAAGAAGAAAGGCTGAGGCGAGAGACCCTGCGAGGTGCGCGCACCGGCTTCGACGTCCGACGCAGTGTCCGGAGGCTCGTGGCCGTGGCGTTCCCGGCCGACCTGCTCCACTGCTGCAAAATGGCACGAAAACACTGCCGGTGCCTTGTCTGGACCGGCATCCTCGCATAGAACTCGCCCGCGACCCGGCGGGAAACCGCCGCTTTGGTACCTGGAGAGGTGGCAGAGTGGTCGAATGCACCGCACTCGAAATGCGGCATAGGTGCAAGCCTATCGGGGGTTCGAATCCCTCCCTCTCCGCCAAACTCCCTCAGAAACCTCGGAAAATCAGTCCCTTTCGTCGGCGGGTGAATCTGGCGCCCATATTTGCACCTCCGCTGGGTCATTGGGCGTCGGCCGTTGTGTCGCTCGCATCGGTGGTTTCCAACGGCACGGTCGTTGCCTTTGGGTCAAAGCGGACAACAGCCGGAACGGATGGTTCGGCGAATAAGATTTTGATGCCGTCCGGATTCTCGCGCCTGCGCGTCCCGCTGCCGACGGCGGCGTTCTGTGTCCCCTAGGAGTTTCTGTGGCTTGCATTGCTGGCGATGGCCGCAGCGGCAGTCCGGTTCTCGACGCCGAGCTTGGCGTAAATCTGCTCAAGATGTTTGTCGACGGTGCGAGGGCTCAGTCCCAATATCTGCGCGATGTCGCGGTTGGTCTTGCCTTTGCTCAGCCAGGATAGCACTTCGCCCTCGCGGCTGGTCAGTCCCAGTTCCTTGCTGAACTCCGCCGGTGAATCCGAACTGGTGTCCCGCGCCAGCCGGAGCAGGAACTCGTTCGCGCCAAGCCTGCCCATATATTGCAGGCGCAGTTTTTCGTCGCGGAACGAGATCGCGGGTGGCGATTTCGATTCAGTCACTCCCCGATGCATCTGGTCGAGCCAGTCAAGCCAAGGCTCAGGCAGTTCGAATTTTTCGTCGGCGCCTTTGGCGCGCGCAAGCTTCTCTGCCTGCGGGGTGGCCCAGAGGATGCGTCCGCGATGATCGACCGCGAACAGGTAACGCCCCGATACATCCAGCGCGGCGCGCGCGCTCTGGGTCAGCCGCGCGTTTGCCAAGTGAACCTTGATCCGCGCCAGCATCTCGACAATCACAATCGGTTTGGTCACGTAGTCGACGCCGCCAGCCTCCAGCCCCCGCACGATGTGTTCGCTCTCGGCCAAACCTGTCATGAAAATGACCGGGACGCCGGCGAGCTTGGCTTCGCGCTTGAGGCGGCGGCAGGTTTCGAAACCATCCATGCCCGGCATCACGGCGTCGAGCAAAATGATATCCGGTACGATCTGTTCGCCGATGCGCAGGGCCGACGTGCCGTCGAGCGCAACCATGACCGTCATGCCAGCACCATCGAGCGCGTCCGTCAGCATGCGCAGGGTTTCCGGCGAATCGTCCACGATGAGAACGGTATCGCGTGATTTGGCTTCAATGATCATGGCGCTGCACGTTCTGAAGGGTTGCCATGTATTGCCCGAGATCGAATCGTTCGACCAGCGAGCGCATTTGCGACACGAAGGCCGCGTGCTCCGGATAATCCTTGTCGATCTCGTCAAGTTTGCGATGAATGGCGGTGACGTAGCCGATTTGCCCGAGGTCGATCAGTTCGTCGACATACTGCACCGGCGGACTCGGGTCCCTGTCTGCATTCCATGCGGCAACAGAGGCTTCGGTGGTTTGAACGGGGCCCGGCTCGTGTGACCATTCGATCTTGAGCAACTGGCCGATCAGTTCCAGCAGGCGCGGGACGTCGATCGGCTTCATCAGGTAGCCGTCGTGGAACGGCTGTGCCAGCGGTGCGCCGTGGGCTTCGAGCGCGCTCGCCGAAATCATCAGGATGCGGGCATTGTGATGACCGGCGGTGCGAAGGCTTTCGGCAATGGACCAGCCGTCGATTTCTGCCATCGAAATGTCGAGTAGGAACATATCCGGCTGACAGTGCTGCGCCAGATTGAGACACGTCGCGCCGTCCGGAGCGCTCAGGATGATGAAGCCGAGCGGGGCGAGGATTTCGCGCAGGAGATCGCGGTGGACCGGATCGTCGTCGGTGATGAGAATGGTTTTCCGCGGGCCGTGGTAACCGTAGATCGGCGCGTTGATCGCCTTGATGCGGGTGGGATTGGTGACCTCGGACAGCAACATCTTGACCTGAAAGGTACTGCCTTGGCCGACGGTGGAGGTGACGCGGATGTCGCCGCCCATCACGCCGGCGAGCAGCTTGCTGATGGTGAGTCCCAGACCCGTTCCGGTCTGCGGCTGCGAGATGCCGAGCGCGCCGCGCTCGAACGGCGCGAAGATGCGGTCCAGATCATCGGCATGGATGCCGGGGCCGGTGTCGCGCACTTCGAACTCGGCGACAGGGCTGCGGTAATGCACGATGAAATGAACGCTGCCGCTCTGGGTGAACTTGATGGCGTTGGACAGCAGGTTGATCAAAATCTGCCGTAGCCGCTTTTCATCGGCATAGACCACCGGAGGCAGGCTCTCCGGCCGCTGAAATACGAACTCGACATTCTTGGCTGCGGCCTGCAGGCGGAACATGCCGACCAGCTGATCGAGGAAGGCGTGGAGACGAACTTCGTCGCGCGACAGATGCAGCCGTCCGGCTTCGATCTTGGAAATGTCGAGCAGGCCGTCGATGAGTCCTGACAGGTGATCGGCGCTGCGGCGAACGACCCGAACCTGATCGCGCGGCTTCGTCATCAGCGTCGCATCCTGTTCGAGCAATTGCGCGTAGCCGCTGATGGCGTTGAGCGGCGAGCGCAGTTCGTGGCTCAGGCCAACCACGTAGCGGCTTTTGGCGAGGTTGGCGGATTCCGCAACTTCCTTGGCGCGTTGCAATTCCATGTCGGTCTGCCGGTGGGCGTCGATTTCCTGCATCAAGAGTGTCGTTTGCCGCCTGGTTTCTGCTTCGGCGGCCTGACGGCTTTGCCGCGCCAGCACGAACAGCCATGCCACGACGCCGATGATGATCGAGAGCGCGAAGAAGACTTTCCACAGCACGTCGGACAGTTGCACCTGATCGAACCTGATCGCGGTGGAGGTCTGGAGATAGATCAGGCCGAGCGTCAGCCCGACCAGTCCCGCCGACAGCGCGAACACGCCGAGATAATGCCCGAGCTGCGAATTGATCCGCGCGTAGATGAACTGCGGAAGTATCTTGCCAAGGGTTTGGGAGAATTGCGCCTGCACCCGTGCATGCGGCTTGCACAGATCGTGGCAGCGGGCGTCGAGCGAACAGCACAGCGAGCAGATCGGACCGGCATAGGCCGGGCAGGAGGCCATGTCTTCCGGCTCGAACGCATGTTCACAGATGCAGCACTTGATCGTTTCGAGGTTCTGCCAGCTCCGTTTCGGCTTGCGCGCGATGTAATATTTTCCGCCTGTTGCCCACGCGATCACCGGCGCGGTCAGGAAGGCGACGGTCAGGGCCACGAACGGCGCAAGCGCCTTCGCCGTTGTTCCGAAGACGCCATAGAACGCGCTGATCGATACGATGGTCGCAATCGTCATCGCGCCGACGCCGACCGGATTAATGTCGTAAAGATGCGCGCGCTTGAACTCCATGTGCTGCGGCCGCAGGCCGAGCGGCTTATTGACGATAAGGTCGGCGACCAGCGCGCCAACCCAGGCGATGGCGACGTTTGAGTAGAGCGCCAGCGTCTGTTCCAGCGCCTTGTAGACACCGATTTCCATCAGCAGCAACGCAACCAGAACATTGAAGACGAGCCACACCACGCGGCCGGGATGGCTGTGGGTCAGCCGCGAGAAGAAATTCGACCACGCGATCGAACCCGCATAGGCGTTGGTGACGTTGATCTTGAGCTGCGACAGGATGACGAACGTTCCCGTCAATGCCAGTGCGAGGTCCGGCTGCGCCAGCACGTAGCGAAATGCCTCGAGATACATGTGCGCGGGTTCAGCGGCGTATTCGGCCGTCACGCCATGCTTGATGGCGAAGAAGGCAAGGAAAGACCCGGCCAGCATCTTGATTGCGCCGGGGACGATCCAGCCGGGGCCGGCGCTGACCATTGCGACCCACCACGCGCGCTTCGAGGTCCGTCGGTCGCGCGGAAGAAACCGCAGGAAGTCGACCTGTTCGCCGATCTGGGCCACCAGCGCGAACACAACTGAGGCTGCGGTTCCGAACAGCAGCAGGTCGAGATGCCCTGACGGATTTCCATGCTCGCCTGGAAACGCGGTCCACTCCGCAAACGAGCCGGGACTTTTGATGGCGATGGCAGCGAAGGGGAGAATGTGCAGCAGAATCCAGAACGGCTGGGTCCACAACTGGAATCGGCTGATCAGTGTGATGCCGTGGGTGACCAGCGGGATGATGACAACCGCGCTGATGAGATAGCCGATCGGGCGGGGGATGCCGAAACAGAGTTCCAGCGCCATTGCGAGGATGACGGCCTCAATGGCGAAGAAGATGAAGGTGAAGGATGCGTAGATCAGCGATGTGATCGTGGAACCGATATAGCCGAAACCTGCGCCGCGTGTGAGCAGGTCGATATCGACGCCATATCTGGCGGCATAATAGGCAATTGGCAGGCCGCAGCAGAAAATGATGACGCTGACCACCAGAATGGCGGCGGTGGCGTTGGTGACACCGTAGTTCAGCGTGATGGTGCCGCCGATGGCTTCCAGCGCCAGAAACGAGATCGCGCCCAAGGCTGTGTTAGCCACCCGGGCAGCCGACCAGCGCCGCGCACTCTTGGCCGTGAAGCGAAGCGCGTAGTCCTCAAGGGTCTGGTTGGCAACCCATTGATTATATTGGCGCCTGACGCGGTCTATCCGCTGTCGCCCGGCCACTTTGATCTCCATCGTCACGCGTTACGCGCCCTCGTCTAGTCTCGAAAAATCTACGTCGCGCTTTTGCGGTGCAGTATGCGTGATTCCGCGTATCTGTGCGCTGCACAATCCGGGCCATCTTTTCCCCATCACAGCGCGTTGTTCAGCAAAAAAGGGGTGGTCATGTCAGACGAAAAACATCAGGGCTTACAGTCCGCATTCCGGCGAAAATTGCTTATGGGGATGGCGGCCTTGCCCGCCATGTCGCTTGTTTCAAGTCCATCCTTCGGCGCGGGACCGGCGACGTCCGCCGTCAACACCACGGGTCTGGCGGTGACAGACACCGAGGTCACGGTGGGAATTCTGCACTCGGTGACCGGCACCATGGCGATTTCCGAGACGGGCTCGGTTCAGGCTGAAAAGCTGGCGATCGAGCAGATCAATGCGTCGGGCGGTGTGCTCGGGCGCAAGATCAAGTTCATTCAGGAAGACGGCGCATCCGATTGGCCGACCTTTGCCGAAAAGGCGAAAAAACTTCTCGTCAACGACAAGTGCGCGTCGGTCATGGGTTGCTGGACCTCGGCGTCGCGCAAGGCGGTGCTGCCGGTGTTCGAGCAGTACAACGGCATGCTCTACTATCCGACGTTCTATGAAGGCCTCGAGCAGTCGAAGAATGTCATCTACACCGGCCAGGAAGCAACCCAGCAGATCATCGCGGGCCTCGACTGGGTCAACAAGACCAAAAGTGCGAAGACGTTCTATCTGCTCGGTTCGGACTACATCTGGCCGCGCACTTCGAACAAGATCGCGCGCAAGCACATCGAAGGTCATTTGCAGGGCTGTAAGGTGGTGGGTGAGGAATACTTCCCGCTCGGCCATACCCAGTTCAACTCGGTCATCAACAAGATCAAGCTCACCAAGCCGGACGTGATCTACGCGATCATCGTCGGCGGTTCGAACGTCGCGTTCTACAAGCAGCTCAAGGCGGCCGGCATCGATCTGTCGAAGCAGAAGCTGCTGACAATCTCGGTCACCGAGGATGAAATCGACGGTATCGGCGGCGAAAACATCGCGGGCGCGTTCGCTTGCATGAAGTACTTCCAGTCGCTCGACAACGCGAACAACAAGGAATTCGTTGCCGCGTTCAAGAAAATGTGGGGCGAGAAGACTGTGATCGGTGACGTCACACAGGCTGCCTATCTCGGCCCGTGGCTCTGGAAAATGACGGTCGAGAAGGCGGGCAGCTTCGATGTCGACAAGATTGCTGCGGCGTCAGCGGGGATTGAGTTCACCAAGGCTCCGGAAGGCTACGTCAAAATCCATCCAAATCACCATCTGTGGTCCAAGACCCGCGTGGGTCTCGCCGGCCTCGATGGTCAATTCAAGGTGGTCTTCGAGACACCGGACCTGATCGAGCCTGATCCGTTCCCCAAGGGCTACCAGTAAGAGCGCTACCAGTAAGAGCGCGATCAGTCAGCGTCTCTCCCAAAGCTGAGCTCCCAGGTGTGGATCGTCAGTCCATGCCCGCAGCCCTCGCGCCGCGGATTCGTCCGCGGCGCGAGACTTCCCCCGGTGGAGATTTGAAATGTTCGGCGACTACTCGATTGGCGATCTCGGCGCGATCTTTGCGATGCAAGGCTTCGCGGGCCTCATTCTCTTCTCCGTTTACGTTCTGATGGCGCTTGGGCTTGCGATCATCTTCGGCCAGATGGGCGTCATCAACATGGCGCACGGCGAATTCATGATCCTTGGCGCTTACGTCACTTGGATGACGTCCAATTTCTTTCAGGCCTATCTGCCTTCACTGTTCAGCGGCTACTTCTTTATCGCGATGGCCCTTGCCTTCCTCGCATCCGGCGCGCTCGGAATGCTGGTGGAGTGGGCGCTGATACGACATCTCTACAAGCGCCCGCTGGATACGTTGCTCGCGACCTGGGGTCTGAGCCTGATCCTGCAGCAGGCGTATCGTTCCATTTTCGGCGCGCGCGAAGTCGGCGTCGAACTGCCGCAGTGGATGCTGGGTTCGAAGCAGATCACCGACACCATCGAAGTCCCCATCAACGGTATTTTCGTGATGTGCCTGACTTTGCTGATCACGGTCGCCGTCGCCTACATTATGTACAAGTCCCGCTGGGGTCGTCAGGTCCGCGCCGTGGTGCAGAACCGCGTGATGGCGGGTGCCGTCGGCATCAACACCGAGAAAGTCGATCGCTACACCTTCGGCCTCGGCTGCGGCATTGCAGGCATCGCCGGCTCAGCCTTCACCATGATCGGTTCGACCGGGCCGACCTCCGGCCAGCTCTACATCGTCGATACGTTTCTTGTTGTCGTGTTCGGCGGCGCGGCCAGTCTGCTCGGCACCATCGCTTCGGCTTTCACCATCTCCCAGGCGCAGTCCACCATGGAGTTCTTCCTGTCGGGCTCGATGGCCAAGGTTCTCACGCTGCTCGCGATCGTCGGAATCCTCATGCTGCGGCCGCAGGGGCTGTTCGCCCTCAAGGTCCGGAAGTGAAAAGGCCAAAGGACATGTCCAAGAAAGTCTCCGAGCAGGCCGTCGCTGCCAAAGTTGTCAACGACAATCCGCGCTTTGCAAATCGCTCCGAACTTCTCGGCATTCTGGTGCTGGCGGTGCTGCTGGTTGTGGTGCTGCCGCTGACCTTGGACAATTTCAGGCTCAATCTGGTTGCGAAGTATCTGACCTACGCCTTCGTGGCGATCGGACTGGTGATTTGCTGGGGCTTCGGTGGAATTCTGAGCCTCGGGCAAGGTGTGTTCTTCGGCCTCGGCGGCTACTGCATGGCGATGTTTCTCAAGCTGGAAGCATCCAGTGTCGCGAACACCAAGATCCAGTCGACGCCGGGAATCCCGGACTTCATGGACTGGAATCAGATCACGCAATTACCCCTGTTCTGGCAGCCATTTCACAGTTTGTCGTTCACGATCATCGCGATCATCGCTGTTCCCGCGATCTTCGCCTTCATCATCGGCGCGGCCATGTTCAAGCGCCGCGTCGGCGGCACCTACTTCGCCATCATCACCCAGGCTATTGCTGCGATCCTGACGATCCTCATCATCGGCCAGCAGGGCTATACCGGCGGCGTCAACGGCATCACCGATCTGCGCACGCTGAAGGGCTGGGACATTCGCACCGACAACGCCAAGTTCATTCTCTACTTCTTCGAGGTGGCTTGCCTGTTTGGCTGCATCGGCGTCGCGCAGTTCATTCGTCACTCAAAGTTGGGGCGCATTCTGGTCGCGATGCGTGAAAAGGAAGATCGCGTCAGGTTCTCCGGTTACAGCGTCGCCAACTTCAAAATCTTTGCTTTCTGCGCGGCGGCGGTATTCGCGGCCATCGGCGGTGCAATGTTCGCGCTGCAAGTCGGCTTTATGTCGCCGTCCTTCGTCGGCATCGTGCCTTCGATCGAAATGGTGATCTATGCCGCGGTCGGCGGGCGGTTGTCGATTCTCGGCGCGGTCTACGGAACGTTGTTGGTCAATTTCGCCAAGACCAGCCTGTCGGAATCGTTTCCCGAATTGTGGCTGTTCGGTCTCGGCGGTCTGTTTATCGCGGTGGTGCTTGCTTTCCCGAACGGCCTTGCCGGAATCTGGCGCGATCACATCCAGAGCCGCATCGACCGCCTGATCTCGTCGCGCAAATCCAAATCGGGCGGCAAGAGCGGCTGGAGCGGTGGTTCGGTCGCCGACGGCGCGCCAGCGGAATAGGAGAAAACCATGCTTGTCGGTCATCAACCCAAGGAATTTCTGCTCGCGGTCGAAGCGCTCACGGTCTCGTTCGATGGCTTCAAGGCGGTGAACGACCTGTCGTTCTACGTCGATGAAAACGAGATCCGCGTCATCATCGGTCCGAACGGCGCGGGCAAGACAACGGTGCTCGATCTGATCTGCGGGAAGACCAAGGCGACATCCGGTTCAATCCAGTTCCGCAATCAGGAGCTGACCAAGATGAAAGAGAACCAGATCGTCCAGGCCGGCGTCGGCCGCAAGTTCCAGACGCCGTCGATCTATGACGATCTCACCGTGTTCGAGAATCTTGAAATCTCTTATCCGCGCGGGCGGACGGTGTTCGGCGCGCTGACGTTCCAGCGCGACGCGACGGTGCGCGAGCGTGTGGAAGAAGTCGCGGAGATGATCTTTCTGAAGGATCGTCTCGGCATGAGCGCCGAATTGCTCAGCCATGGCCAGAAGCAGTGGCTCGAGATCGGCATGCTGCTGATCCAGGACCCCGACCTGTTGATGCTCGACGAGCCGGTGGCCGGCATGAGCGTCAGCGAGCGGGTCAAGACCGCTGAACTGCTCAACAGGATCATCAAGGATCGCTCGGTGCTGGTGATCGAGCACGACATGAAATTCGTCGAGGACATCGCGCACAAAGTGACCGTGCTGCATCAAGGGAAGATTCTATCGGAAGGTTCGATGGAGATGGTCAAGAACGATCCGAAGGTTATCGAAGTTTATCTGGGCCATTAAGGAGACACCATGCTGGCGATCTCGGACCTTCACGTTGCATACGGACAGAGCGAAGTTCTGCATGGCCTCAACGTCTCCGTTGCGCCGAACGAGATCGTCGCGATCATGGGCCGCAACGGCATGGGTAAAACCACGCTGATGAAGTCGTTGATGGGGATCGTTCCGACCAAGAGCGGTTCGGTCACCATGGAGGGCAGCGAACTCAGTACGCTCAAGAGCTACGAGCGCGTCGCCAAGGGGCTGGCCTATGTGCCGCAAGGCCGCATGATCTTCTCGACCATGACGGTGAAGGAAAACATCGAAACCGGACTGGTCACGTCGGGCGAGAAGGAAGTGCCGGGCGACATTTACGAGCTGTTTCCGGTGCTGCTTGAAATGAAGGGTCGGCGCGGCGGCAACCTTTCCGGCGGTCAGCAGCAGCAGCTTGCGATTGCGCGCGCGCTGGCCACCAAGCCCAAGGTTCTGTTGCTTGATGAACCGACCGAAGGCATCCAGCCCTCGATCATCCGCGAAATGGCCCGCACGCTGAAGCGCATCCGCGACGAGCGCGGACTGTCGATCATCGTCTCCGAGCAGGTTCTCAGCTTCGCGCTGGATGTCGCCGACCGCGTTCTTGTGATCGAGAACGGCGAGATCGTCCGCGACGAGAAGCGCGACGGCATCGATGCCGCGCAGGTCGCAAAATATCTTTCAGTTTAACGAAGCCGTTTGTAACCAGGGGAGCATCCTAAATGCCAGATACACTGATCAAGGTCGATCTCAACCAGTCGGCCTACGACAACGACAAGGTTCACAACCGCTGGCATCCAGAAATCCCGATGGTGGAATGGGTCAGTCCGGGCGACGATTTCATCATCGAGACCTACGACTGGACCGGCGGCTTCATCAAGAACAACGATTCGGCCGATGACGTGCGCGACATCGACCTGTCGATCGTGCATTTCCTGTCGGGTCCGATCGGCGTCAAGGGCGCGGAGCCGGGCGATCTTCTGGTGGTCGATCTGCTCGACGTCGGTCCCATGAAGGAGAGCCTGTGGGGCTTCAACGGCTTCTTCTCGAAGCAGAATGGCGGCGGCTTTCTCACCGACCATTTCCCGCTGGCTCAGAAGTCGATCTGGGACTTCAAGGGCATGTACACGTCGTCGCGGCATATTCCCGGCGTGAACTTCGCAGGGCTGATCCATCCCGGCCTGATCGGCTGTCTGCCCGATCCGAAGATGTTGTCGATGTGGAATGAGCGCGAGACCGCGCTGATCGCGACCGACCCGACCCGCGTGCCAGGTCTTGCCAATCCGCCGTTTGGTCCGACCGCGCATATGGGCCGATTGAAGGGCGACGCCAAGGCGAAGGCCGCAGCTGAAGGTGCGCGCACCGTTCCGCCGCGCGAGCATGGCGGCAACTGCGACATCAAGGACCTGTCGCGTGGTTCGAAGATCTATTTTCCGGTTTATGTCTCGGGCGCGGGTCTCTCGATGGGCGATCTTCACTTCAGCCAGGGCGACGGCGAGATCACCTTCTGCGGCGCGATCGAAATGGCCGGCTGGCTGCACATCAAGGTCGATGTCATCAAGGATGGCATGGCGAAGTACGGCATCAAGAATCCGGTGTTCAAGCCGTCGCCGATGACGCCGAACTACAAGGACTATCTGATCTTCGAGGGCATCTCGGTCGATGAGGCCGGCAAGCAGCACTATCTCGACGTGACCGTTGCCTATCGTCAGGCGTGTCTGAACGCCATCGAGTATCTCAAAAAGTTCGGATACTCCGGCGCGCAGGCCTATTCCATTCTCGGAACAGCGCCGGTGCAGGGACATATATCCGGTGTCGTGGACGTGCCGAACGCCTGCGCTACGCTGTGGCTGCCGACGGAGATCTTCGACTTCGACATCATGCCGTCGTCGGCGGGTCCGATCAAACACATCAAGGGCGGCATCGACATGCCGCTGTCGCAAGACAAGTAACTCCCGCGCGACGTGGAGGCGGTGCGTGTCTTGCCGCCTCCACGCCGGACGGGATCGAGAGACAACAGGACCAACCGAGGGAGACGGGCTGTGCCGGTTTACGAGTATCTTTGCAACGATTGCGGAGCATTCACCGACATGCGGCCGATGGCCGAATACGAAGAACCGCAGGATTGTCCGCATTGCGCAGTTCAGGCGCCTCGGGTGATTCTCACCGCGCCGCGCTTTTCATGCATGCCGGCGGAAAAGCGCAAGTCCCATGCCATCAACGAGCGCAGCGCCAATGCGCCGAAAACGCTCGGCGAATACAAGGCCTCACATGGGCCGGGCTGCGGTTGCTGCTCGACCAAGCCTTCGCGATTGGTCGCGAAGACTCGCAGCGGAGCCAAGAGTTTTCCGACTGCTCGGCCCTGGATGATCAGTCATTAGAACGATCTCACTCAGGGCTTCGGTAGCTGCATAAGCTGCGCATCCGCTGGCCGTGTCTTCGACGCGGAGCATGGCGCGTGCGGCGCTCGGGTTACAGCTGATAAACCTCATTTTTCAACATAACCGCTGGCTTACGCTTGAACGCGGCCCTACATTGATCGCGGTGCTTTGGGTTGCGCCAAAGCGAAGAGTGAATGCGAAAGCATGGCCGACGTGATCACGACACCCGGTGCGCGGCACGAGCGGAGCGCTCCGGATTTTCCGGGCATGACGGAAGCGTTTCGGGTCTGGTTGCGGGTGGCGATGCTCAGCTTTGGCGGCCCCGCCGGACAGATCGCGGTGATGCACCGGATTCTCGTCGAGGAAAAGCGCTGGGTTTCCGAAAGCCGGTTCCTGCACGCCCTCAATTACTGCATGCTGCTGCCCGGCCCCGAGGCGCAACAGTTGGCCACCTATATCGGCTGGCTGATGCATCGGACGCGCGGCGGCATCATGGCGGGCGGCCTGTTCATACTTCCCGGCGTTGTCGCCATCATGGCGCTGAGTTACGTTTACGCTGCATTCGGCAATACGGGATTCGTCGCCGCGCTGTTTTTCGGTCTGAAGGCGGCGGTGCTGGCCATCGTGATTCAGGCCGTCGTTCGTGTTGGCAAGCGGGCGCTCAGGAACCCGGTCATGCGCGGACTTGCGGCAGCGGCATTCGCCGCGATTTTCTTTTTCGACATCCCGTTTCCCGTCATCATCCTGGCTGCTGGATTGACCGGCTACTTCGGCGGCCGGGCCGGACTTGCTGCGTTCGCAGGAGGCGGCGGGCACGGCAGTAAAAACTCCAGTGACGCGGTCGATGCCTTGTTGAGCGACGATCCGCCCGTTCATGCGCGCCTGATTCTCTGGCGCTCCCTGCGGATTGCCGTCGTTTGGTTGCTGCTGTGGCTGATACCGGTAGCGTTGCTCCTTCTGCTGCTCGGAGAGCACAACGTCTTCACGCAGATTGCGGTGTTCTTCAGCAAGATGGCCATCGTGACGTTCGGCGGCGCCTATGCGGTGCTGGCCTATGTCGCGCAGCAGGCCGTGGACAATTACCACTGGCTGCGTCCGGGCGAGATGCTTGACGGATTGGGCATGGCCGAGACGACCCCCGGTCCGCTGATCATGGTTCTGCAGTTCGTGGGCTTCATGGCTGCTTTTCGCGATCCCGGCTCGCTGTCGCCCATGATGGCGGGGACGCTCGGCGGGTTGCTGGCGACGTGGGTGACCTTCACGCCGTGCTTCCTCTGGATCTTTCTGGGTGCGCCATTCATCGAGATGATGCGCGGTAACAAGGCGCTCGCGGGAGCGCTGTCCGCGATCACTGCCGCGGTTGTCGGCGTGATCCTGAATCTTGCGATCTGGTTCGCAATCCACACCGTTTTTCGCGAAACATTTCCGGTGCGCGGCTTCGGGTTCTGGTTCGAGGCGCCTGTCCTCAGGAGCGTCGATCCATGGGCGCTCGCGCTATCGCTTGCGGCCGCTACAGCAATATTCCGCTTTAATGCCGGAATGCTGCAGGCGCTGGCCGCCTGCGCCTCGGCGGGAGTGCTGCTCTACCTGGCCGGGCTTCTTGGATGAGTTCGGCGGATATTTCGGCCGCCTCCTGCTTGCCTTGTGCGAGAAATTGCCGCCAACTAGCGGATGCCTTTCTCTGCGGAGAAACTCATGGAGCGTTCGGCGAGCATCTCAGACGGGAAAGACCCGGCGGCGGCAACAACCGGCCGCCATCGCGTCGTCGTGGTCGGCGCGGGCTTCGGCGGGCTTGAAACGGTGCATCGGCTTGCGGGCGCGTCGGTCAGTATCACGCTGATCGACCGGCGTAACCATCATTTGTTTCAGCCGCTGCTCTATCAGGTGGCGACAGCCTCTCTCGCGACTTCTGAAATCGCGTGGCCGATCCGGCACCTCCTGCGCGGACGGCCGGAAGTCACGACATTGCTCGCGTCGGTGACGGGCGTGGATGTGGCGGCGCGGCGCGTGTTGCTCGAAGAAGGCGATGCGCTGGATTATGACACATTGGTGCTGGCAACCGGCGTGCGGCACGCCTATTTCGGTCACGATGAATGGGAGCCGTTTGCACCCGGCCTGAAAACGCTCGAAGATGCGACGACGATCCGGCGCCGTCTTCTGCTGGCTTTTGAGCGTGCGGAGCGCGAGAGCGATCCGCAGCGCCGCGCGGCGCTTCTGACATTCGTGATTGTCGGCGCGGGCCCGACCGGCGTTGAACTGGCAGGCACCATCGCAGAACTGGCACGGGTGACATTGCCGCCGGATTTTCGCAACATCGATACGCGCGCGGCTCGCGTCGTTTTGATTGAGGCCGGGCCGCGCGTGCTTGCGGGTTTCGCCGAGGATTTGTCCGACTATGCACACCGGTCGCTGGAACGCATCGGGGTTGAGGTCATGCTCGGGCGCGCAGTGTCCGAATGCAGCGCCGATGGCGTGATCTATGGTGGCGAAGTTCTGAAATCGAATACGATTCTCTGGGCGGCCGGCGTGCGGGCGTCACCGGCCGCGGAGTGGCTCGGGGTGCCGCTCGATCGCGCTGGCCGCGTGATCGTCGAACCCGACCTGACAGTGCCCGGTCATCCGGACGTATTTGCGATTGGCGATACGGTGACGATCGCCGCACCTGACGGACAGCCCGTGCCCGGTATCGCGCCCGCCGCCAAGCAGCAGGGGCGCTATGTGGCGAACGTTATCAAGAGCCGTTTGCGCGGCGAGACGGTGTCTGCGCCGTTTCACTACAAGCACGCCGGGAGTCTCGCCCAGATCGGCAAGCGGCTGGCGGTAATCGATTTCGGCCGCATCAAACTGCGCGGTGCGCTGGCGTGGTGGATCTGGGGGATCGCGCACATCTACTTTCTGATCGGCGTGCGCAACCGGCTCAGCGTCGCGATCAGCTGGCTCTGGAATTACCTGCGTGACCAGCGCAGCGCCCGTCTGATCACTCAGGGTCGCAGCGCGCCGGATTATCGCAAGCAGCCCTGAGGACTACGCGCCCTTGCGGTGCTTCTTTTTCTTCGGCTTTTTGCTGGGAGATGATTTGTCGACATCCGGCCAGTTTTGGCGTTCCTGATTCTTGCCAGGCTTCGGACCTTTAGCGCGTGGAGGCGCACCCTCGAAGCGACGGGCATCGTCCCGCTGAGGCTTTCCGTGCTGCTTCAGCTTGTCGTAGCGAGGCTTGTCCTCAAAATGCGGCTTGTCCTCGCGCCGGGGTTTCGCGTCGTAGCGTGGTTTTGCGCTGAAATCCTTGTCCTTGTACGGGGGCTTGCGCGGCGGGCGCTTGTCGAACGATGGCGTATCGCCCTGCGGTCCGTTCGGCAGCGCCTCGATGCGGATATTGTCTTCCTTGTCGGGACGCTTGATCTTGGCGGTAAATTCATCGACCGCGTTCGCGGAAATTTCAAACTCGGTGCTGGCGTCGAAGATGCGAATGGCGCCGATGTCCTGTTTGCCTATTCCGCCGCGGCGGCAGATCATCGGCAGCAACCAGCGGGCCTCGGCGTTTTTGTTGCGGCCGATGGCGGCGCGGAACCAGACGCTGCCTTCAGGCATTTCGCCGCGTGATTTCGATTTCGCGCGTGGCGCTCGGTCATCGCCGCGCGCATCGCGGCTGTCACGTCTTGCGCCGCGGTCCTCGCGCGCTCCGCGATCGTCGCGTGAGCGGCCACCCTGGCCGGGATCGAGAATATCTTCAGGCGCGGGAAGGCGCGAACGATAAAGCCGCGCCAGCGCTGCCGCGATGTCCTCTGCGGAACGCTCGGCGAGCAGAGCGCGCGCCAGCACGAGATCGTCCTCCGTGGTTTCTTCGCCGAACAGCGCGTCCTGCAACATGCGTTGCTGATCGAGCTTGCGGATGTCCTCGACGGTTGGAGCTATCCCCCACACGGCATCGATGCCCGCGAGATTCAACAGCAGCTCGGCGCGTCGCTTGCGCGCCGGAATGACGAGCATCACGCTGATGCCCTTCTTGCCCGCCCGGCCGGTGCGGCCGGAACGGTGCTGCAAAACCTCCGGATCGTTCGGCAGATCGGCGTGAATCACCAGACCGAGATTCGGCAGATCGATGCCGCGCGCGGCAACGTCCGTGGCGACACAAACCCGCGCGCGCCCGTCGCGCAGGGATTGCAGCGCCTTGGTGCGTTCGTTTTGGGTCAATTCGCCCGACAGTGCGACCACGGAAAATCCGCGTTCGAGCAGCGCTGCCTGCAAATGGTTGACCGCGTTGCGGGTGTTGCAGAACACGATAGCGGTCGGCGATTCGAAAAACCGCAGCACGTTGACGACGGCGTGCTCGACATCGCCTGGCGCGATGCGGATTGCTTGGTATTCGATGTCGGCGTGGCCGCCATCGCCGCCGGTCACTTCGACGCGGAATGCATCCTGCTGGTACTGTTTCGCCATCGAGACGATGGTGCGCGGCAGGGTCGCGGAGAACAGTAGTGTGCGGCGGGTGTCCGGCGTGGTCTTGAGAATGAATTCCATGTCCTCGCGGAAGCCGAGATCGAGCATCTCGTCGGCCTCGTCGAGCACGACGGCTTTCAGCTCGGAGACGTCGAGGCGCTTGCGGCGGATATGGTCGCATAGCCGCCCCGGCGTGCCGACCACGATATGCGCGCCGGCTTCGAGTTCACGTTTCTCACGCTGCGGGTCCATCCCGCCGACGCAGGAGACGACACGCGCACCCGCGTAAGCATAAAGCCATTCCAGTTCGCGATGAACCTGCAACGCCAGTTCACGCGTCGGCGCCACGATCAATGCGAGGGGCGCACTTGCTCTCGGCAGACGCTCGGCGTCACCCATCATGTCGCTGGCGATGGCCAGCCCATAGGCAACGGTTTTGCCTGAGCCGGTTTGCGCCGACACCAGCAGGTCGCGGCCGATGGCATCGCGGGCAAGCACAGCGGTCTGGACCGGCGTGGCGTCATTATAGTTGCGCTCGGCCAAAGCGCGGGCGAGCGGGGGGCTTGCAGACAGGGATTTCACGTTGGGACCTTGGTTGGCGTTGCCGCCATGAATGAGAAACAGCTGAATGCACGCGCGAGGCGCGCATCCGGCGGTTTCAAAGAAATCGATGAATTGGGGGTGCTTTAGGCCAGTTTTGGCCAAAGAGCCATCAATAAGTGCGGTGTTTGCCCTCAGAATAAGGCTATTCCGCGTTCGCCCCGCCAAGACAGGAACCATTGGGCCGCCAGTCGCTTGTGCTTCCCGACAATCTTTAATCGGGAGTTTTGAATATGAAGCGGACTTTGATGGTTTTGGCGATGATTTCGACTGGCGCGCTCATACCGGCGGTCGCATCGGCGCAGGGCGTACCGGGCGGAATCGAGCGTGGTGCACGTGAAGGCGAGCGCGCGGCGGGTCCCGTCGGCGCGATTGTGGGCGGCACGGTCGGAGGTGTGGTTGGCGGCGTTGCGGGCGTTCTCGGCGTCGATCAGCGTCCGCGCTTTCGCAGCTATGTGGTCGAGCAGCGCCGGCCGTCTTATCGCTATCAGAACGATCTCGCCGTCGGCGTTGTGCTTCCCGAGCAAGGCGTGACCTATTACGACGTTCCGGCGGAGTATGGCGTTCGTGACTATCGTTACACAGTGGTGAACGACCGCACGGTTCTGGTCGATCCGAGAACTCGTCGCGTGGTTCAGATCGTCGAATAAATCGCGTTGTACGTAAAATAAAAAAAGGCCGCCCTTCACGGGCGGCCTTTCTGATTTGTGAAAGGAGAGACCTAGCCTGCCGCCGCGACCGCTCGCTGCGCCATCACCTTGATGAGGTTGGCGCGGTATGACGCCGATCCATGGATGTCCGCCATCAGCCCGTCGGCTGAAATCGTCACGCCGTCGATGGCGTCAGGGGACCAGTTCGCCTTTAACGCCGCCTCGATGGCGGGGACGCGCATCACACCGTCCTGCGACGCGCCGGTCGCGGCAACGCGCACATCACCCGATTTTGTCCTGGCGACGAACACGCCGGTGAGCGCGAAGCGCGAGGCCGGATGGCGCATCTTCGCATACGCCGCCTTCGCCGGGATCGGGAACGAGACTTCAGTGATGATCTCCCCGTCTTCCAGCGCAGTGGTGAACAGGCCTTTGAAGAAATCATCAGCCTTGATGCTGCGCTTGTTGGTTTTCACCGTGGCGTCGAGGGCGACCACGGCTGCGGGATAATCCGCCGCCGGGTCGTTGTTGGCGATCGAGCCGCCGATGGTTCCTCTATAACGAACCGCGGGGTCACCGAGCACCGAGGTCAAATGCACGATGGCGGGGATCGCCTTCTTCGCATCCGCGCTGGTGAGGACGTCGTAGTAGGTCGTCGCCGCCTTGATGACCAGCGCATCCGCCGTCGTGGATACGCCGACCAGCGCCGGAATGCGCGCGAGATCGATCACGTCGGACGGTTGAGCGAGGCGTTGCTTCATCACCGGCAGCAGTGTGTGGCCGCCGGCGAGGTATTTCGAGTCGGCGCCCTTCTTGAACAGCGCGACGGCGTCATCGACGCTCGAAGGACGGTGATAGGTTGTCTCGTACATGATGTGTCTCCCCGTCCTTATTCTGCAGCTTGTTGCTGATGGATGGCGTGCCACACCCGATCGGGGGAGGCCGGCATTTCAAGCTTGTTGTTGCCGATGGCGTCGGTGATCGCGTTGATCACCGCCGGCGTCGAGCCGATGGCGCCTGCCTCGCCACATCCCTTGATGCCCAGCGGGTTGCTGGGGCACAGCGTCATGGTGTGCGACACCTTGAACGACGGCAGATCGTCGGCGCGCGGCATGGCGTAGTCCATGAAGGACGCCGTCAGGAGCTGGCCGCTCTTGTCGTAGACCGCTCCTTCCAGCATGGCCTGTCCAATGCCTTGCGCGATGCCGCCGTGAACCTGACCTTCGACGATCATCGGGTTGATCAGGCGTCCAAAGTCGTCGGCCGCGACGAAGTTGACAATGTCAGTCTTGCCGGTGCCGGGATCGACATCGACCTCGCAGACATAGGCGCCTGCGGGGAACGTGAAGTTGGTTGGATCGTAGAACGCGGTTTCCTTCAGGCCGGGCTCCATGCCGTCCGGCAGGTTGTGCGCGGTGTAGGCGGCGAGAGCGACCATCGGCAGCGCAATCGCCTTGTCGGTGCCGGTGACCTTGAACTCGCCGTTCTCGATAACGATGTCGTTTTCCGAGGCTTCGAGCTGGTGCGCGACGATCTTCTTCGCCTTGGCTTCGACCTTTTCCATCGCCTTGACGATGGCGGACATGCCGACGGCGCCGGAGCGCGAGCCGTAAGTGCCCATGCCGAACTGCACCTTGTCGGTGTCACCGTGGACGATCGACACCTGACCGATCGGAATGCCGAGACGATCGGCGACCACCTGAGCGAACGTAGTTTCATGGCCCTGGCCGTGGCTGTGCGAGCCGGTCAGGATTTCAATGGTGCCGACGGGATTGACCCGCACCTCGCAGGATTCCCACAGGCCGACGCCTGCGCCGAGGCTGCCGACGGCTTTCGATGGCGCGATGCCGCAAGCTTCGATGTAGCAGGAGAAGCCAATGCCGCGCAGCTTGCCCTCCTTCTTTGCTTTTTCCTTGCGGGCAGGGAAGCCGGCGTAGTCGATGGCTTTCAGCGCCGCGTCGAGCGAGGCATTAAAGTCGCCAGCGTCATAGGCCATGATCACCGGCGTCTGATGCGGGAAGCTGGTGATGAAGTTCTTGCGGCGCAACTCGGCGGGGTCGACCTTGAGCTGCCGCGCCGCGGTTTCCATCATCCGTTCCATCACGAAGCTGGCTTCGGGTCTGCCAGCGCCGCGATAGGCATCGACCGGCGTGGTGTTGGTATAGACGCTGATCACCTCGGCATAGATGTTCGGGATGTTGTACTGGCCCGACAACAGCGTGGCATAGAGATAGGTCGGTACCGACGACGAGAACAGCGACATGTAGGCGCCGAGATTGGCGTGGGTTTTCACCCTTAGGCCGATGATCTTGTTGTCCTTGTCGAACGCCATCTCGGCTTTCGTGAGATGATCGCGACCGTGGGCGTCGGTGAGGAACGCCTCGGTGCGGTCGGATGTCCATTTGACCGGCCGGCCGGTGCGCTTGGAGGCCCATAGCGCCACCATTTCTTCGGGATAGATGAAGATTTTGGAGCCGAAGCCGCCGCCGACATCCGGGGCGATCACGCGCAGCTTGTTTTCGGCCGCGACATTATAGAAGGCGGACAACACGAGACGCGCGACGTGGGGATTTTGTGATGTTGTATAAAGAGTGAAATGCTCTTCGGCGGTATCGTATTCCGCAACCGCCGCGCGCGGCTCCATCGCGTTGGGCACCAGCCGGTTGTTGGTGATGTCCATCGAAACGACATTGGCCGCGGCCTTAAAGGCGTCGCCAGTGGCCGCTTCGTCGCCGATACTCCAGTCATAAATGACGTTGCCGGGCGCTTCGGGATGAAGCTGTGGAGCACCGGATGCGATGGCCGAACGAATGTCCGCTGCGGCCGGAAGCTCTTCGTAAACAACCTCGACAGCCTCTGCTGCGTCGCGCGCCTGATTGCGGGTTTCCGCGATCACGACGGCGACCGCGTTTCCGACAAAGCGGACAGTTTCGGGCGCCATGGCAGGCCACGCGCCCATTTTCATCGGCGAGCCGTCCTTGGAATGGATCATCCAGCCGCAGATGAGATTTCCGATCTTGTCGTCGACGAGTTGCTGGCCGGTCAGCACATCGACCACGCCTGGCATCTTCATGGCGGCTGCGACGTCGATGCTTTTGATTTTTGCGTGGGCGTGCGGGCTGCGGACGAACGACGCATAGGTCATGCCGTGAAGGCGGACGTCGTCGGTGTATTTGCCCTTGCCGGTGATGAAACGCTTGTCTTCCTTGCGCACAACGCGAGCGCCAATACCTTCAACACTCATAATCTCGACCTTTCCATAAGGGCTGCCTTGTCGCGCGAGCAGCGCGGGCAGTTGCACATCTGACTATTGAGTCGTCGTCGCGGATCATTCCGCGGCGGCGGCAACCTTCATGCGTCCGGCGGCGTCGAGCACCGACTTGACGATGTTGTGGTAGCCGGTGCAGCGGCAGATGTTGCCTTCCAGCTCTTGGCGAACGGTCTCTTCGTCGAGGCCGCCGGGATGGCGCTGCACGATGTCGATGGCGCTCATGATCATGCCCGGCGTGCAATAGCCGCACTGGAGGCCATGATTGTCGCGGAACGCGGCCTGCATCGGGTGCAGGGTGTCGCCCTTGGAAATACCTTCGATGGTGGTGACGTTGGCGCCGTTGGCTTGGCCGACCAGGGTGGTGCAGGATTTTACCGCGCGGCCATCGATATGGACGATGCACGCGCCGCACTGGCTGGTGTCGCATCCGACGTGGGTGCCGGTAAGGCCGAGATGATCGCGCAGCAGATGGACCAGAAGCGTCCGGTCCTCGACATCGGCGGACACCGCCTTGCCATTGACCGTCAATTTGACTGTAGACACAAGCACCTCCCCAGTGATTTCCAGAAACCGCTTTTTGTAATTGTTCTAATTAACAACCGGCCGGCAAAACTTTGCAACGTCGATTTTCGTCGCGGGTGTCATCGCGTGATCATCTGCACGTGAAGCTGCGCGGGATACTCTGGCGGAGTGTGCGGCTTGCCCAATGCCGCGTCATTTCGCAGATGCGAAGGAGTGCTGCTTTCTGCATTCCCTCAATGTCGATGCGAGGTTTGATTGGCGCGGCCTTTTTGCCTAGGCTCGATGGATCGTGGGCAAGAAAATAGAACGCTAACAAAGGAGTAACGTGGTGATCGACAAGCGCGTAGAGACGCTGGCGGCTGCGGTCGCCGGTGTGCAGGACGGTGCGACCGTGCTGGTGCCAGGTTTTGGCGCGGTGGGCGTCGCCGACAATCTTCTCGAAGCGCTGCACGATCAGGGAGCAAAGGAATTGACGATCGTCGCCAACAATTCAGGCAACGGCGATCATGGATTGGCGCGCCTCATCAACTCTGGCCGTGTGCGCAAGGTCATCTGCTCCTATCCGCGCTCGGGCGACTACAGCGCGTTTCTGAACGCCTATCGCGCCAAGAGCCTTGAACTGGAATTGGTGCCGCAGGGCACCATCAGCGAGCGCATGCGTTGCGCCGCCGCTGGTCTCGGCGGATTTTTCTCGCCGGTCTCGGCGGGCACCAAGCTCGCCGAAGGCAAGGAGCAGCGGGAGATCGATGGGCGGCTTCATGTGTTCGAGAGGCCGCTGAAGGGCGACATCGCGCTGGTGAAAGCGGCGAAGGCTGACCGCTGGGGCAATCTCACCTATCGCAAATCCGCCCGTAACTTTAATCCGGTCTGCGCAATGGCTGCCGAATTGACCGTGGTGGAGGTCGAGACCATGGTTGAACTCGGCACGCTTGATCCCGAAGCCGTTGTGACACCCGGAATTTTTGTCGACAGAATTGTCGTTGCCGAACCGCTCAAGATCAGGAGCTGAAACGTGACCCTTGATGCAACCGCTCGCTACACCCCCTTAACGCGTCAGCAGATGGCATGGCGCGCGGCGCAGGACTTGCCGGAAGGCGCTTACGTCAATCTCGGCATTGGCATTCCGACGCTGACGTCGGGCTTTGTACCGAAAACCCGTGAGGTCATTTTTCACAGCGAGAATGGCGTGCTCGGGATGGGCGGCCCGCCCAAGCCGGGCGAAGAGGATGAAGAACTGACCGATGCAGGCAAGAATCTGACGACGCTGGTCACCGGTGGTTGCTACGTCCATCACGCCGATGCATTCCTGATGATCCGTGGCGGTCATCTCGATGTCAGCCTGCTGGGCGCATTCGAAGTGTCGGAAAAAGGCGACCTCGCCAACTGGACCACGGAAGATACGGAGTTTCCGCCCGGCGTTGGTGGCGCGATGGATCTCGCGGTGGGCGCCAAGGAAATCCGTGTCCTCATGGAGCACACCGACAAGAAGGGACAGCCGCGCATCAAGTTCCGCTGCAGCTATCCGCTCACGGCGGCGGGCGTTGTGAAGCGCATCTACACCAACTATGCCGTGATCGATGTCACGTCGGCGGGTCTCCTTGTAGTCGAGATGATTCCGGGCATGACGCTGGAAAAATTGCAAACCATCACAGAGCCCAAACTGAAACTCGCTCCGGGCTACAAGGACATGATGCCACCCGCGCGCGCAGCCTGATCTCATTGGCTTTCATCCGCCCCGAGCAGGCCGGGTTCCGGAGGGAACCTTTGCCGCGATGCGGTGTTGTCTTGGCGGACGGTGGCGAATGTACCCACGGTCCACCGGAGCGGCATGGGACTACGCGTTCCACGCCATTCCGTTGTTTATATTGATGTTTCGGGAGCCTTGTTGCGGGCGCCTTGAGAAGCTCTCAACGGTTTCGTCGATGCGCTCCCGGCACATTGATTATCCCGCCATCCGTCGCAGATTACAGCATTCAGCGAAGGGTCGAGAGTGAAACCGGTGAAAGAGACGGCGGGATGTCAGTTTTGACAAACATCCAGATGTCCCGGGCCTCACCGCAAGAAAGTGTTGCCGCTTCTGTCGCGCTCGCGCGTGGTGTCGTCGAAACCGACATTCCGGCCCGGCTGGATTCCCTGCCTTGGAGCGGCTTTCATACCCGTGTGATTGCTGCGCTTGGAATCACCTGGATACTCGACGGGCTCGAAGTGACTCTGGCGGGCGCGTTGTCGGGGGCATTCAAGGATAGTCCTGTTCTGAAGTTCACCAACACCGACATCGGTATCGCCACCAGCGCTTACCTTGCCGGTGCGGTTCTCGGCGCCATCGGCTTCGGCTGGCTGACCGACCGGATCGGACGCAAGAAGCTGTTTTTCGTAACGCTTGCGGTTTACCTCATCGCGACCGCCGCAACGGCATTCTCGTGGAATCTTGCGAGCTTCGCACTGTTTCGGTTTTTCACCGGCGCTGGAATCGGCGGGGAATACACGGCGATCAATTCGACCATTCAGGAACTGGTGCCTGCGCGCTATCGCGGCCGCACCGATCTGATCGTCAACGGCAGTTTCTGGATCGGTGCTGCGATCGGCGCAGTGAGCGCGATCGTGCTGCTTGATCCGAATGTCATCGATCCTGAAATGGGCTGGCGTCTGGCATTTCTGACCGGCGCGGGTCTCGGCCTGATCGTGTTCGTGATGCGCTTCTGGATTCCTGAAAGCCCGCGCTGGCTGATAATCCACGGGCAGCCCGAGCGGGCTTTGGAGATCGTTGCGGATATCGAGCGTGGCGTACCTGGCCACCGCGTATCCGACGGGCCATTGCGGAAGATCAGGCTGAAAATGCGAACCCACACCCCGCTCCGGGAGGTTGCCACCACCCTGTTCCGGACCTACCGCAGCCGGTCGCTGGTGGGACTTTCCCTGATGGTCGCGCAGGCGTTCTTCTACAATGCGATTTTCTTCACCTATGCTTTGGTTTTGACAGATTTCTTCGCTATCCCCACCGCCAGCGTCGGCTGGTACATCCTGCCGTTCGCGGCCGGAAATTTCCTTGGCCCGGTGCTGCTCGGTTCTTTGTTCGATACGCTCGGACGGCGCATCATGATCGCGCTGACATACGGGGTGTCGGGCATCCTGCTCGCCGTGTCGGGTTACCTGTTCTCGATCGGGGCGCTCAGCGCGCAAACCCAGACGATCGCCTGGATGGTGATCTTCTTCTTTGCGTCGCCAGCGGCCAGTGCGGCGTACCTGACGGTGAGCGAAACTTTTCCGCTCGAGGTCCGCGCTCTGGCTATCGCACTGTTCTACGCCATCGGCACCGGGATCGGGGGTATCGCGGGTCCGGCCTTGTTCGGAGTTCTGATCGATACCGGCTCACGCGGCAGCGTGTTCGCCGGTTACCTGCTCGGATCAATCTTGATGGTTGCAGCGGCGCTCATCGCATGGCGCTACTGCATCGATGCCGAGTGTAAACCGCTAGAGGAGGTTGCGCAGCCGCTGGCCGCGCAGAATAACTGATGGATCATCGCGTGACTGAAACACCTGCGGCCAGAACGACGGACGATATGCTGCCCGCTCCGGCTGGAATTGTGCCGGATCTCGATCAGACCGTGCTGCTGCTCGACATCGACGGCACGCTGCTGGAGCTTGCGCCGACGCCGCGCGATGTCGTGGTGCCTCCGACCCTGGGGGCGACCCTTCAGGCGCTGCATGAACGGCTGGATGGCGCGCTGGCGCTGGTCAGCGGCCGTTCGCTGACCGATATCGATGTCATCTTTGCACCGTTGCAGTTTCCCGCGGTCGGTGGCCATGGCGCGGAGATGAGGCTTTCGACCGAGAGCGAGGCGGTGGCCTCCTGCGCCCCGCCGATGGACAATGACCTGAAGCGCCGTTTCATTGCGATCTCTCACCTCAGTCCTGGCATCCTGTATGAGGACAAGGGCTATTCCGTCGCGCTGCATTACCGGCTGGCGCCGCAGTTCGAGCGGACGATCTATGAAGCGGTGTCCGCGATCCGTGCCGATCTGCCGCAAGCCCCGATCGAAGTGCTTCCGGGAAAATTCGTGTGCGAGATCAAGCCTGCCGGTTTTACCAAGGCGACCGGCGTCCGCGAGTTGATGAATCACGCGCCTTTCTCCGGGCGCAATCCCATATTCATTGGGGATGATGTCACCGACGAATCCGTGTTCGCCATCATGCCGGCGTTTCACGGTGTGTCATTTTCTGTGGGCCGCCGCGCACATGGGGTCAACGGGCAGTTCAAGGCCCCGAAAGACGTCCGCGCCTGGCTTACGCACTTGCTCGATGAAGAAACGATGGCGGCGCGATGAACATTTCCAAGGCAATAACGGCGTCCGAGGTTCAAGCGGGCGCAACGATCGATCATGGTCTCGATCTGGCAGTGATCGGCAATTGCAAGACGGCGGCGCTGGTCGATCCGACGTCGCGGCTGGTATGGTGGTGTTTCCCGCGTTTCGATTCCGACCCGGTCTTCTCTCGCTTGCTTGCAGGCGATGAAGAGAAGGGCTTCAGCGATGTCGTGCTGGACGGAATGGTGGATTTCAAATCTGAGTACGTGCGCAATACCGCAATCGTCGAAACGATTCTGACCGACGCCAAAGGCAACGCGATCCGCATCACCGATTTTGCGCCGCGCTTCCGGCAGTATGGCCGTATGTTTCGGCCGCCGCAGTTGTTCCGCATCATCGAGCCGATCGCCGGACTGCCGCGCATTACCATTCGCGTCCGCCCCACACACTCCTACGGCAAGCCGCTGAAGCGAAGTTCGCTCGGCAGCAACCACATTCGTTACGTCGACGAGGAATCCAGCGTTCGCGTTACCACCGATGCTCCGATCGCCATGGTCGAGCACGAAACGCCGTTCGTGCTGACGCGGCCTGTACATATGGTCTTCGGCCACGACGAGCCTTATCCCGGCGATCTGGCGGCGACTGCGAAATCGTTCGCGGAGCAGACCAAGGCCTACTGGCTGCACTGGGTGCGCCGTCTCTATATCTCCTACGACTATCAGGAAGCGATTATTCGCGCGGCGATCACGCTGAAACTGTCGAACTTCGAGGAAACCGGCGGGATCATCGCCGCGCACACTACATCGATCCCGGAAGCTCCGGGTTCAGGGCGGACCTGGGATTACCGGTTCTGCTGGCTGCGCGATGCCTATTTCGTGGTGAAAGCGTTGAATCGTGTCGGTGCGACGCAAACGATGGAGGATTTCATCGGCTTCACGCTGTCGCTCGCGGCCAACACCGACGGACCGCTGAAGCCGGTTTACAGCGTGGTGCCCAACCTGCCGCTCGACGAATGGATCGCGACCGATCTCAAGGGATATCGCAGCGATGGCCCGGTGCGTATTGGTAACGCTGCGGTCGAACAGAGCCAGCATGATACCTACGGCAGCGTGATTCTTGCCGCGTTGCCGTTGTTCTTCGACCGCCGACTGCCGACGCCCGGCGGCGAGCAACTGTTTCATCTCCTTGAGGAGCTTGGCGAGAAGGCTGCGAGCGTTGCGCTGAAGCCGGATGCCGGTATCTGGGAGTATCGCGGACGCCAGCGCATTCATACCCACTCGGCGGCGATGTGCTGGGCGGGCGTAAACCGCCTCGCCTCCATTGCCACGCGGCTCGGATTGCACGACCGTGCAGCATACTGGAATTCCGTCGCCGATCCGATCCACAAGGAACTGCTTGAGCGGGCATGGAATCCGAAGCGTGAAGCATTCACCGCGGCCTTTGGTTCTGATGACCTCGACGCCAGTGTCTTGCTGCTGCCCGATCTCGGTGTCTGCGAGGTCGACGATCCGCGTTTCGTCAAAACCGTGGCCGTGATGGAGCGCGAATTGCTGCGCGAGAAACACGTGATGCGTTATGCGGCGGAAGACGATTTCGGATTGCCGGTTACTGCGTTCCTGATCTGCCGGTTCTGGCTGATCGATGCGTGGTGGCAGCAGGGCCGGCGCGAAGAAGCGCGCGAAGCGTTCGCCGATGCGCTGGCGCACCGCAATCGTTACGGTCTGTTGTCGGAGGATGTCGATCCGAAGACCGGTGCGCTGTTCGGAAACTTCCCGCAGACCTACTCGATGGCTGGTTTGATTCTGACCGGTATGAAATTGTCGCGAAACTGGGAAGACCGCTACTGGCGCAGCTAAAGCAGTGACATTTCAACCGCGTAAGAGAGCGTGCCAGCGAACGTTGCAAAAAATTAATGTCCGTATTCGATTTCGATCCCAATCAGGATTCGCGGAGCGGTATTTTGCATACGTGTGCGCTTGGCGATTCCGAATGTGTCAAGACTATGCAAATCGATTTTAATGGGCCACCCTTTTGCGTGATGGAACCCGGTTCCGTTTTACGCACCCAAGTTTGACATCAATCAGTCCGAAGGGTGGCGAGGAACCATATTGATGAACAGGTGTTAGTTTTGCGTCTGCAAAACTTTGGAGGAGACCCTGTGGATCTCGTCGTTGTTTCCAATCGTGTCGCGCGCGCAAAAGCAAATGAGCCGATGACCGGTGGACTGGCCGCAGCGCTGCTGCCGGTGGTGGAAAAATCAGGTGCGATCTGGGTCGGTTCATCCGGACGCGTTCGCGATAATGTTTCCAAGGACTCTTTCGCTAAAATCGAATCGCTTGGTGCCGGCGCTCTGGCGCTGCTCGATATCCCTGCGGCGCATTACGGCGGCTACTACGAAGGCTTCGCGAATTCCGCCCTTTGGCCGGCTCTGCATTCACGCACAGACCTGATCCGCGTATCGCGGGACGATTATCAGTCGTACCGCGAAGTGAATGCGTTCATGGCGCGAGCGTTGATGCGCTTCAACAAGCCCAGCGCCGCGTTCTGGATTCAGGATTATCATTTCCTCACTCTCGGCGCCGAGATGCGTGATCTCGGGATTCGCAATCCGCTCGGCTTTTTTCTGCATACGCCGTGGCCCGCGCGTCGCGTCATCGCCGGCGTTCCGCATCATCGCGATCTGGTCGAGGCTATGCTCGCCTACGATCTGATTGGCTTTCAGACGGATGACGATTGCGAAAACTTCGCGACCTATCTGCGCGCCGAGCTTGGTCTTGAGGTCGATGGGGGACGCGTTTCTTCTCGCTTCGGAACCTCACGCATCGCGGTGTTTCCCATCGGCATCGATGTCGATGGATTCGCTGCGCAGGCGCAGCGTGCGGCGTCGCATCCGGACGTGTCGAGGCTGCGCAAAAGCCTGCACGGTGAACGTCTCGCGATCGGCGTCGATCGGGTGGATTATTCGAAGGGCCTCGTCAATCGCATCAGCGCGTTTGACCGGCTGTTTGAAATCCAGCCTTCACTGAAGCGATCTGTTTCGTTGTTGCAGATCGCGACTCCGTCGCGAGGTGGCATCGAGGCCTACAGCAACCTGCAGGACGAATTGTCGAAACAGGTGACCGAAGTCAACGGTCGTCACGGCGAAGTGGACTGGACGCCGATCCGTTATCTCAGCAAGGGGTTCAGCCAGACCGTGCTCGCCGGGTTCTATCGCGCTGCGCAGGTCGGCGTGGTGACGCCGCTGCATGACGGTATGAACCTTGTCGCCAAGGAATATGTCGCCGCTCAGAACCCCATCGATCCCGGCGTTCTTGTGTTGTCGAAGTTTGCCGGTGCCGCGAACGAACTCGACACGGCGTTGCTGGTCAATCCCCACGATATCGACGGCATGGCACGCACCATCGCGACGGCATTGTCGATGCCATCGACCGAGCGCCGGATGCGGTGGGAGGCGATGATGGCCAAGCTGCGCGCCGGCACCATCCACAGCTGGTTTGCGGGCTTTATCGACGCGCTGGAGACCACGCATATCGCTGCAGGGCCGAGCCTGTTGCCACCGGTAGTCCAGCCGCTGCGGGTTGCTGCCGGAGCCTCGGTGGGGGATAGGCGAGTGCATTCGGCACACTTTGTGCCTCGGCCGATGGCGAATTAGCGCAAGAATTCCAGATATTTACGGAATATTTCAAGGTGAAGCCTGCGCTCTCTTGCAAATCAGCGCGCGCCCCTTCATGACAGGCGCGTGGAGAGGTGGCCGAGTGGTTGAAGGCGCACGCCTGGAAAGTGTGTATACGGGAAACCGTATCGCGGGTTCGAATCCCGCTCTCTCCGCCAGAGAGTAAAAGAAAGCCTTATAAATACGGCATTTCTCAACTTCCCCTCACGACTGTCCATATCTGTGTCCATATTCGCGCATTCAGTTCGGCAAAAGACCGAAGTCGAAAGCGCGATGAGGTTTATGCGGGCTGGGGCTGAAAAAGGGGCTGTTTGGTTGTTCTGACTTCCTGCCTTTTGCCCGTTGTTTGCGATTGTCGGGTTTGGCTTAGGCGTTGGACGTCCTCGCGTATTTCATATTCCCGAAGTGGCTGGCCTTTTCAATATGCGCGCTCGCGCGCTGCTGTTGTCGGCCGTTCTGGTGGTTGTTTGAGCCGTTGGCTTCATTACTCACTTGTTGGGGTGAGTTGCTGGCTATCTGGTCGGCTTTTCCTTGGTGCCGGAGGTGACGGGTTTCAGGGTTGGGATTGTCTTGGCTGGCGGCCTTTTCAGTGCCTAAAGTGACCGCTGTTCCAGCTTGACTCTCAAAATGATGTTCTTATTTTGTTCTCGTTCAGTCGAACGAGAGATTGCCCATGAAGCTCGAATATCTGCGCGCGGAAATCGAGCGCATGCGCGTCCAAATCCGGCGTCAGCGCGGCGACATCCAGAAGCTTCAGCGCGCCGGTATTAGTACGGCGTCGGCCGAAGCGTTGCTGGAACGCATGCAAGATAAAGTCGATGCGCTTTGCGTCGAACGCGACCGTCAGGTTGGCGAGTCGAAGGTGAAATACGCCGGGACCAACAAGGTTATTCGTGGAGCTATCGAGCGGAGGCATTGATGCAGAAGAACGAACCAACGCCGTCCGGATTGAAGTGGTTCGATGACGGCGCTGATAATTCTGAATTTATGGTAGCCCTGAACAAGGTGAGGCGTTTGGCCACTCGCGAGGGCTACTGCTACCACCATGTTCAGGCAATGATTGTATCGATCGATCAGTACGCCGAAGCCGTTACTGGCAATCGTGAGTATTTCTGGAACAAGCCTCACTCAGTCCCTTAGTTGGTTGAGGATTATTCGTCGAGAAACTCAAAGTCATCACACCGTTCGATGCTTACCAGTTCTCGGAAAACTCCGCTACGACTGTCGAAGAAAAGCACCAAACTAGTATCGAGGTATAGCAGCCGCCCCGGTATCCCGCTTTTTCTTAGAACATCGAGGTTTTTACGCACCGCGCGATGGTCAACTATTCCTTGTGTCATTGCGAGGCTTTTATCTTTGATAAACATCGGACGTTCTCCTGAGGACCGGAAGTGGTCCCGAAGAATGCCGTCGCACAAGCGCGCTCCCTTTAATAACACGGGAGATAAATGGGGGACACGTCCGTCACCATGCAACTGTTTTGCTTCGCTCATGATGTATCTAAAAGGACTGCTTCTACCGGCACCGCGTTTTGCGTCTGGTCGCGAGCCGATGCTATAGTCGTTGAGTTGATATTTTCATTCTTTGAACGGGGATTATATGACAAGCGCCTCCGCTAAACGCTGGAGAATGCGATTGTTGAGAAAACCTTTTGATTTAGTTCTTTGGTTTCTCGCTGTTCTGAGCTTAGCAACGATATTTTTGGCTCACGAAAATTCGTTCGCTCGGGATGTATTTTGTTCGGCAATAAAAATGTGCCCCGCAGTTGAGAATGCTGCTGCTTGGAATAAGATTGCTTACGATTTTGCGATGGGAGCGTTGGTCAGCTTATTCTTTTATGCGCTGATAATCCGGCTGCCTGAAAATCAGAAGCGCCGTCGCTACAAAAGAAGTCTCACTCAGCGCTACAAGATGTTCAAGGAAGACTGCATCGGCCTGATGTTGGCGACCGCAGACGGAACGTATGACGGTTCTTTTCCTGAGCAGTTGTTAGATCAAAAACGTTTCAGGGATTATTTTAAAGAGAGCGTGACAAGCAGTCAGGATCGCTGGGCCCGGTTTTGTAATAATCTCGATGCCTATCACCTCAAAGAACTTGTGAAGCAGTTCGAGATGTTCCGAGACGAAATCTCATTCATTCTGAACAATGTTGATATTCCCTCAGATCAGCCATTTGAATTCCTCAAGAGACTCTCGGTTGCTATCTACGCCGCGCACGATACGACGCTTGATTATGATGAAACCAAAGGCTTCGCTCGCTTCCTTTGGGAAATATTCTCAGGATGGAACTTCGTGACGGGCTACCACGAGCGGGACATTATTCAAGACATGATCGACGCAATTTGACGAACAATCCTTAGTACCGACGACTCTAATTCTTGTTAAGGCGTCACGCCAAGCCTGCACTCTCGCGCTTAATGATATCGGCTTCGCACACAGCAACGTAATCCCGCTTGATGTCATCGATTTTATTAAACGCGTGACCGAAAAGTTCGACCGCGCCTATTAGACAATTGAGAACCAACCGTTCGGAGTTCTTTGTATCTCGCAGCCCACGACCAAAATGTGTAATGAGGGTCTTATCATCCCGGTGCGAGAAAATTGCCGCTGAACCCGACCAATTTGGATGCGCGATTTCGCTAAGGCGTTCGTAGCCGCCGAAATATCCGGGTATGATTTCATCCAGTTTTTTGACCATCGTGAGAGCGTTTATCGCTTCGGGCATGCCTTCGCCTAATTTCATTTTATAGCCTACAGTAAGGCGAACAATCTTTTCGTGGGTCTCGTCCACCAAGGCTGGGTCAGCGATAGCCTTTTCAAGCAATGAATAAAGATACCAGACCCCGGCGCAGCATTCGGCGGCGTGACGGGTATTTGATGCAGCCACCACTAAGTCGCCGCGCTCGAACGTGTCGCAAGCGCATCGGGCGAATTCCTCCATGCGCCAAGCTTGCGCGGCTCGATATACGAGCGCAGTCGTCGGCGTTTTCGCGACCAGCGAAATTACCGCAGGATCGACGGCAACGGGCAAGCTGTTACTGAGCAAGCCCAATCGCCCGCGAGCTTCAACCAAGGAAGGTTCGTTGTTGCGCATGACATGCCTATATAGCGCGGCTACGCCCATCGTACCATTTGGCCCTGAGCCTGAAGGTCTTGCTCGGAGCGCCTTCAGCCCGGTCAGGCTGAGGATTGACGGGAGGCACCTTCACTTCAGGCTCGGCCGCGATGGAGTCCGCTATCGGGATAGACCGCTCTGCGCGCGCCGACGCAGCTTGGCGGTTCTGCCAACCCGTTACGACCAGAAGCCCGATAACAGCAATGCAGACCGCTAATGGCGGGCTGTTTAACCTGCGAAGCAACGACATGAATAAAACGCCCTAAGCAAATCAACGCGCATTGAACGCAATGAACATGCTTCAAACGACTTGATTTGGATAGCTTGCATCTGCGGAAAAGGCTGGAAAGGCGATGGTCGGGTCGTGGTGGGGCTCAAATATGGAGTATTGAAAAGACTAAGGTATTTTATCAAATGTCGTGACTTCTGCGGGGTTAAACATGGGCTTTTGCCGAGAACCCTTTGCGCCCCATGACAATCGCGATGCTACCCGAATTTCGCCATTGGACGGAATGAGCAGCCGGGGAAAGAAGTCCTTCACCCGCTGGATGAAGTCCAAATCGCGATTTGCCCATAGTCGAGCTTCGCGTTTTGCCAGCATCGCTCGAAGGGTTTCGAGGCGGGCGAGCGAGCGCTTGGTTGGCTTGAAGTTGTCACTATGCTCGCGACTAACCAGCGCCTTACGCCGGGCTCGGACGTTAGCGCGGATGGACTTCTGAACCGCCTTCGCAACTACCTTGCTATCGAATGTTTTCGAAATATCGAAACAGCGAGCGAATACTATATCCGGATTTATGAATTTAATTTCATCAGCATATACGACGCGATAAACGCGCTTGATGTTTTCAGCGCCGCGAATGCGCGGTTCGTTCTTGGCCACCGGAGGCCCGCTCCGATCCAGTTTCGATACGCGATCAAAATAAACCAGATTGTCTATTGAGCGCTCGGCGAGGCGCGCGGCGGGAACGAAATAAGCGGCACCGTTCTCATAGGTGTTCATGATGCCGGACTCGCGGTTACGCATGAGCAGATGTTCTTTGATCCACTTCGTAAGCTGGATGGAGCTTAGGTGGTCCGAACGCCAATCGAATGAAACGTCCAGGCGTCGAATTGAGCCGCCGCGCTCACGTTGCATCGCCCCCAGCGCATCTAGCATGTCAACCTGAGGACATTGAACCTTGACGGTAAAGCCGATGATGTCCATGCGGAACGTCATGGGGTTCCAGCGCCGCGTCATAACCATGCGAATGCGCCGACCGTAAATCAATTCAAGGTACCTTCGGTCACCCGGCTCGGGTGGCCCAGCAATGAAAATGTGAAGCGTATCGATATAGGCAGCGAGGAAAGCAATGTATTGCCAAGCGCCCGTGATCTCCCGCGCCGGTCTCGACGTATGCTCCGAGGCTTGCATTTCGTACAACATGCCGACTCTCCACGCGCCTACTGAGCGCGACTCCCTTTCGCCCGTTCTGAGGGTCACGTCCGGCCGCCAGCGGGAATGGCGGTTCGGTCGGCATGCCCAATGCCATTTTGTCGGGCGTAGATACGGCACACGTTGACTTTTGCGCGGTGAGCGGTGAAGTCCCCGGCGTGGACCTAGTGTAGCGGTCTCGCCGCGCCGTGGCCAAGACCCGTCGTGGATGCGTTTTGCGGACGGTTCAACCAAAGGTATTTCCGGGCATGCCGGGAAAACGCTGGAGGCGATATGGGGTCTGACGACTTTGACTACAGCTACTATCACAACCTTCGCAGTTCACGCGGCAGCCGCCGCGAAGCGCCAGAGCGCGAGCGTGAACACTATGCACGCAAGCCTCGCGCGCAAGAACCGAGGGTCGGCCTCCTTAGGGCCGTGAAAGAAATTCTTTTGGACGACCCTGACGCGTCCATTGGTGAAATCATCGAGCGACTGAACACGCACATCCGAGTTTCGCCGATCGTCGTAAGCGCCATCAAAACTGAGTTTCGTCATAGCTTACGAGTCATCAGAGCCGCAGGGCTGATGAAAGAATGACCGGCAAGCGAATAGCTGGGGGAGCTTTCACTTGCCGGTCGATGCCTGCCGCGCCCTAAAGGAAGGAGCCGCCTGCTGTCGACGGTTACTTTCATGAACGAGGCGACTCACCGACTAAAGCCTCGCCAGCGGGGTGTAATGAAACCCGGCTGGAACCATCCACCGGGGATTTCGCAACCCCGGCAAATTTCGTTAAGCCGCAGCGCGCTGCCCGTTTTGCTTGATGGCGAGCCCTAGCAGCGCGAGTGCTGAGATAAATGGTCTGAAAACGATGCGCTGCCCTTCGCTTTCCGCATATTCGATCAAGGCGGCCTCCTCTCGTTCGGCGTGCAGCAGCAAAGCGCGCAATTCAGCAATGCGTTCGGCCTGTTTTTCGGCAGAGAGAACCAGTGCAGGTTTCGGCAACGCCTCAATCTCCGTATGTATCCGCGCGCGAAATGCTTCGGGGTCCATCCAATAGAGAACGGAGGCAATTGGTAGCCGCACCGTATGCGAAGTTGGATCACTGAACTCCATCGAAAAGAAATCGTGCTTGTGGGCTTTGATGCGAGGTCGCGAGTGCGTTGGAAGATTTGCCAGCCATGCATCGGCAGCGGCTTTCTGTTCCTCAACGGTCGGGGCAGCGCGTTGTGCCGTCTTTAATTCGAAGGCGAGTTCAGCAATGTGCCTCCTTATGTCCGAGAGCTTGGACAAAACGCTTTCGCCAGTTCCCAGCCTTACCTTCACCGGTGCCGCGTCGATCACCGGGAATTTCAGCGTTTGCTGCCACGCGTTCAACTGAGCAATCAGCTGCTGTAGCGAGTCCGAATGCATCTTGTGATCGGACAAGCTGCCCTGAAGTCGAGAGATTTCAAACTCAATCGACGACGCGTCGGGCGGACTATTGTTGAGAAGCCGCCGCAAGGCTGAAATCCGACCTACGGTCGCATCGGCCAGAGCCACAGCCTCGCCGCACAAATGGTTGATGCGCAGCAGGCGCGCGTTAGCTCTTTTCGTCAGTTCGAACATCACGCGCCTCCCAAGTAGGCCCGCTCAAGCGCGGCGTTGCGCCGATCATAAGCCGCTTCAGCTTCATTCATGAGTGGCGGCTGATTGTCGGCCGACTTCACAGGATTGATTGCGGGAGCCAAAGGCGGCGTTTGCTTCCATGCATCTGACAATCTTTGCTTTCGGTCAAAATGCCGAAGTTCTCGGTCCTCATATTCACTGTCCGCCATCTGAATATATCCCGGTGCGCTGCGAGGCTCGGTGGGCGTTAGCGAGTCTTGCAAGACAACCCGCTGCACTGAGTCCATCATGTTCAGCGGAACACGGATGCTCTCGCCGTCTTTTAGAATGTAGCTGTCGTCGTCGTCTGTCAGCGTTCTCAGAAAGCTGCCGTTTTTGTAAAGGTTACGTTTCGTCATAGGCTCCGTCCTCCGGTTAGGTGGTAGCTGCGCCGCATGCGCTGGAACACATCGGCTTCATCGCCTTCGCTCATGGCCCACGAATAGGTCATGTCGAAATTTCCGTATTTGCTCACGCTGATGTTGCTGAACACGCCAGCTACTACGTTCGCGATGTCGTCATGCGCGTTGGGCGCATGGTCGATGCTGTCTTTGCCGCTACGCGCGGTGCGGCGCTCAAGCGACGAAAGCTGGGTTACAAGGCGCTGATGATCGAGCAAGTCGACGCGCTTCGAATTCAGCAGCGGAAGGAAGTCACGATACAGATCTGATTTTGGCTTGGCGGATTGTTCGACTGTGATGCCGTTTCGGCGGAATGCTTCCACCGGGAATGCGCCCGCGAATTTATCCGATATCGCTTTGAGCAGACCGTAAGCTTTGATTGTAGCGGCGAAGTCTTGCGCGACTTGCTCTGGGGAGAATGGCGGCTTCACTTCTCGGATGCAGTCCAGCACGCCCATGCTGGTTTTCTTGTCCTTGTGTGCGATGGCTAGGGTGAAACTGTCCTTGCCCGAGCCACCTGCGGGGTCAATGAACGCGGAATAGCTGACGCCGGGTTCTGGCGAGCGCTCGCGAATGCCCTCGCTGATGCAGGCTTCAACGGCTTCACGCGATATGAAAGACTCGATGTCGTTGCGGAATTGGCCCAGCCATTCGGCGGCGGCCGATGCCGGGTCTTTCGCCATCGCTTCGTCAATGAGCGCCTGAGCGATTATTGGGTTCATAGTTCTGGTGGCGGCCTGCCAAACCAGAACGGAGTCGCCATTCTTGCCGAAGTGTTCACGGTGAGCATCGTACAGCGCGCCGCGCTTCGCGTAGGGGCTTGAGGCCACCAACAGCATGGCGTTCGGGAACTGGGCCATGCCGGGCTTAACGGCCGTTATAATTTCAGCGTCGGTACTGGCCGCGTCTTCGTCGGCCATCATGAAGGCTGCCTCATCCATCAGGCACGCTACAATCGCGTATCCGCGCAAAGAGCGATGCGAGGCCGTACCAACTTCAATGCTGATGCTGGTGGAAAGGTCGAAGCCTTCTTGCCAAGTTCGGATAACGAGTCGGCTGAGCGCCGGAACGCCAGTCAGCAACGCGGTGATGTATCGAAGGATGACGCGGGCCTGCTTACGGTCTGATGCAACGATGAAGATAGTGCCGCGTTCACCGGGGGCCAGGTACTCGCGGTACGAATGGAAACAGGCGAGCCATACGGCAATCAACGCGAGAATAAACGACTTGCCGGAGCGTCGGCCGCAGATCAGGAACGCTTCACGCGCGCTGTTGATTGGCAATTCAGTCCGGCCGGTGCACTCGCGGAAGATGCGTGTCTGCTCGGATGACATGGACAAACCGAACAGCGCCTTGAGGAAGGCAAACCATGCGGTCCAACCCGCCGGGTCCTTGCTGAACCAAGGGGCAAACAGGGCGTCGTCGGCTATGGCGTCAAGCAGACTGAGGGTGCCGGGCCGAGTGGCCGGTCTCACAGTTCGCTCCACGCGGTTGGTCGCAGCCATGGCAGCCTAGGTCCCGGTCCCTTCCTAGGGGAGCGGCCACCGAGTCAGGCTTTTGAGCGGTTGGCAAGTCCTAAAGGATTGATATTCCACGGAAAAACGCCACAGGCGGCCACAGGGCGGCTTAAGGCCGCGGCGGCCGGTATCGCCCGGCCGCGCCCGTTTGACGAACACCGACCCGGTTTCTGGCCGTTTATCGGCATGGAACCGGGCCACCGCAGGGTCAGATATCGACCGGGAAGCCAAGAGGACCTATCGAAATGCGGTCCCTGATCCGTTGGACAACCACGAGGTGCGTCAGTTGAGGTTCTGACGGTCGAACAGGCGAACCAAGTCAGCCATGGAACTTCGGTCAACGGTCGGGGGCGGGTCCGAAGGAATTTCGGGCTTGGGTTTGAACCACTGACGAAAGCGTTCGAAAAGGGCCTGTAGCATTGCCAGTTCCAAAGCGAGCAATACGGCGCGGTATGCCTAAAAACGCGCCCGTCAAATTTTGCGTGTTGCAGCCATGAGTCGCAACTGTGGCGATGGACAAAATGAGGTCATCGGTTCCATATTGCGCCATCACCGACCAGCCCTCGGCAATTATCGGTGACTGGAGGACGTTTTGCGCCTTCGCCTGATCGCGGAGATGGCAGTCATGCCTCACAGGACCCCAGAACAAAGATTGAGCGACGAAGCTGAAGCAAAGCGGAAGGAGGCCGAAAAACTTCCTCACGGCCCGAAGCGTGACGCTTTGTTGAAAGAAGCCAGTCGATTGGAAACGGCTTCCAACGCTCAGAACTGGGCTTCATCGACCGGGCTTCAACCGCCCGAGGGCCGCTAAGCAATGGCCGGCGCGGGCGATAAGTGGACGGAAGAACAAATCGATAAGCTGAAGCAGCTTATTGCCGCTGGAGCATCGCCAACGCGAGCCGCTGCCGCGCTGGGCCGGAAGATCTTGGCGGTGAAGATTAAGGCCAACGAACTCGGAACGCCGTTTCCGTCAGTTCGAGAGGTGCGCGCGAAATTGCGCGAAATTTTCGCATCAAATCCAAGCAACCCCGTTCGCTAATTAGTTGGGCATCGCCCGAACCGGGCGTGGGGGCCGTGAGTCCGAACCATTTGCCACGGCCGCGATTGCCTCGTTGATACGTCGGGTGGCTGGCTGAACGTCACGCACCGGCTCAGCGTCAAGAATTTCGGGTTCGCGCTGGCTGGCGCTCGCGGCGTGGTAGCCCTCAAGCGGCGAGGGGCCGACCTGCTTGGGCCTGCGCTTCAACCCGAGTGAATTCAGAAGTTTCCCGAGCGCGTTGACGCAGGGAAGGTAAGCCTCGGAGTCGAGCTTGCCTGTTTCTGCCATGCGCGACTCAAACATCTCGCAATTTACGACCAGCGTAACGGCGCGACGAACTAACGCCATCTCAGCTTCGCTGATTGAGCTTTCACCGCCAAGGTCGCTTACGATTGCAAACTGAACTTCGCGAAAACGGCGCGCGATGAGCGAGCGGCCGTCAACTGAGGACTCAAGAAAGAGTTGTTTGCCGTTCGACAGCCGCGTCCGCGCGGGTCGGCTTACGCGCTTCATTTGCGCACCTTGCGCGGCGGGCGTTTGGCGAGCGCGGAGTCGCGCGCTTCAATGCGGCTTCGCATCCATTGTTCAACTTCTGATTTTATCCAGCCAGTGCGTTTCTCGCTCAAGTGAACTTGTCGCGGGAACGCATTCGCCCGAATGAGGTCGTAGACTGATGTTTTCGACAGGCCGGTCGCGGCGATGACATGTCTCAAGCGCATGAAATTGGGTATCTGTTCTTGTTCGGCTGACATTGGACGGTCCCGGAAGGAATTGAACCGTCTCGTACTATCTCGACGTTTCCCTCAAGAATAATGGGCCGACAAAATGGGGGAGCTAGGCTCTTACAGGCGCGATGGGAAACCAAGTCTCTGCATGCCAAGCGAGCATTTCACGCATTGGCTTCCGTAGCTCCGAGTTCACCATGAGCAAGATGTCGTCATGAGGGACCTTCTCGTACCCGGTATGCTTACTGCCTTCGACGCCAACGATGCTTGCGGCCCTCAGCTTATTGCGCGTGATCTTGAAATGTTCATGCACAATGCTCAGCGCGCGAGCTTCCAGCTTGTCTAGTACATCCCTAGGCGCGGGGTTTCCGCTCCAGTCACGATGTCGGCGCACGCATCGCCGTACAAGATAGGACGCGCAAAGCTTCGCTAACTTCAGATTTTTTTCCTCGGCGTCGTCCGGTAATTGCGGACCCGAGGGTGCGCCACGCGTTTCCGCGTTCGCGGCAAGCCGGATTTTCTTTAGTGCATCGGCAAGCCAAAGCGGGTCCAGCGATGATAGGTCGCCGCCGTTCTCAAGAAAAGACTCCAAATCTTGGGTATCGCCGTGAGAGGCTTTTGCAAGCATCGAACGCATGGGGTCGCGAACCGCCACCATCACTTGCTTTCCTTTGTTCGGCGTATCGGGGTCACAACGCCGTCGGTCTCAATCGGCGGTCGGGCGCAATAGGCAGCCCAGTCGCGCATGAGGCGTTCGCGCTTCTCGGTCATCTCTGAACGGTCATAGGCTTCAAGCAACTTGCTCGGCAGGCCATGCCATAGCGCCGACTCGCTCACCGCGCTCGGATGGTTGGTCATGTCACTGCACCACGTTTTGAAGGTTGAGCGAAACCCGTGGGTCACATGACCGGGCGACAAATCGCGCATCAATTCGAGCATCGCCATATCGCTGAGTCCCTTGCCTTCCTTGCCGCCGATAAAGACATGCGGGTTGCCTTCCTCGCGAGGCAAATCCTTGAGAATGGCAACCGCGCGCTCGGTCAGAATGGTCGTGCGAGCTTCGTCATCGGTGATTTTCGAACCGAGGCGGCGAGGCTGAACGGTCCAGAGCTTCTGCGAAAAATCGAACTCATCCCACGTAGCGTTGATAACCGCGCCGGTACGAGTCGCCGTGAGAATAAGAAACTCAAGCGCCCGCGCACTCACGCTCGGCCGCGCGCGCAGCTTTTGCATGAGCGCGGGCAGTTTACGATAATGGACCGAAGGCTGATGCTTGACCTTCCGAACCTTCGAAGGCTTCGGCAACAGCTTCGCAAGGTGACCCTTCCAACGGGCTGGATTGTCACCGCTGCGAAACTTCATGACCTTGGCCCAATCGAGGACAGCGGCGATGCGGCTCTGTACGCGCGTAGCGGACTCGGTTTTCGTCGTCCAAATCAGCCGCAGGCATTCGACAACGAGATCGGTATCAACCTCACCGACCGGAACGTTGTTCAGGATTGCCGTATGCGCGGGGAAGGTGAGCTTGCCGCGCTTGGTCTCGTTGAACGTTGAATGCCACTGAGCGATATGCGCGGGGTTGGTCCAACTGGCCTTATGCGTTTCGACGTACATCGCCGCGCATTCCCCGAAGGTCTTCGATGCGGCCGCAGCGCCTCGCTCACGCTTCAGGGTTTGGTCCCGCTCAAGCATCGGGTCCTTCTTGAGCCGAACCTGTTCCCGCAGCTTGGCTACTTCAGTGCGCGCATCGCGAAGCGAGACGTCTGGGTATGCGCCTAAGCCCATTTGCCGAACCTTGCCGGTGACGGGTGAGACGAACTGGAACAGCCAGCTTGTGGTTCTCGCGTCCGTATGGGCTACGCGAAGGTACAGCCCGTCCTTATCGCAATAGCGACCGGGCTTTCGCTTCTTGGCGAGGTCTTTGACCGTGAATGGTCGGTGACGCGGCACGCGCATTTCCTAGGCTTGATGGTCTGTCCATATCCTTGTCCATATGTTGGCTCGGGATATGGCCGGACGGCTTCGGCCTAGGCTGGAGGGGAAAAGTACGTGCAGTCAATGGGGTAGCTGACTTTATCGGACTAAGGTAAACGCCCTCGGACTGAGACATGACGGCCGCTCTCTCCGCCAGCAAACCCCCGTGCGAATTTTCCTGCCCCGACATTGCACCGGGAAACCCCCCATAGTTACGACCAAGCAACGACTAGTAAGGTTTCGCATTTAATGCGAACTGGAGATAGGCGGACAAGGCCATGCTTTTCGCAGTGCCGCGTTAAGCACGTCAACCGTCGCCTTCTTTCGCTGCGCCGGATTCAGCAGCAGGTAGTCGCAGAAGATATCGGCGGCTTGGTAGGGAACATCACCACCCGGCGTGCAGTATTCACGGATTGCTATCCAGGCCTTCTTCAATCCAAATTTCTCGATGTCACTTCGTTCCAGCGCCCCTTCGAGTGCCGCTGCGATCGTGTCTGAATCCATGTCCGCCCTCTCCAGCGCGCCGGAGACGTATGCGATGACGATTTCGCGGTCCGATCGCTTGCAGAGTTCGAGCATATGAACACCATCCGCTCTGGCAATCTCACAGAAGACGAGCGCAAGGATCATACCTGCGGCAACGACTCGTCGGATTACTCGATTGTCCATCGCCGTCCTGCCCGCAGCATTTGCCCGAGATCTGAGTTTTTGCTAGTGCGACAACATGATCCAGCCGGGCGGGTTCATGAGAACGGAGCGGGTTGCGCCGCCTAGGATGAATTCCCGCAACCTCGAGTGACCATAGGCGCCCATCACTAAAAGATCGGTGTTGTGATCAGCGACATAGTTCTCGATGAAGGTGCCGATGGTGTGCCGGTCGGTCCTCTTCACGTCCTCGTAAATGGCATCGACGCCCTCCGAAGAGAGTTGTTGCGCGATCTCGCGTCCGCGCGTCGCTGACGCCATCGGCTTGTCGTCCGTTGCCGAAAAAATCCGGACGTGAGATGCGCGACGCAGGAAGGGCATGGCGTCGCCGACGGCGCGGGCTGCCGGCCGGCTACCGTCCCAAGCAACCGCGATCCTCGCAAACGACGCCGCCAGGGGCCGGGCCGGGCGCTCAGGAAATAAAAGGACCGGACGTCCGGAATCGAAAATCAAACGTTCCGCGATCTCCTGATGGAGACTGTCGTCCAGACGAACTGGCAGAACAGTCATGTGATGAACGCGCGCTTCCTCCACAAGAAGACGGAGGCCTTCATATGGATTCCGTTTTTCGATTCTGCACTTCGTCAGAACAGGCCGATCCATCGCGATGTCCCGGAATGTATTCGCAATATCCTTGGCATTCGCCGCGCTTTTTGCTGCCTCGGTTGCGAGAAACTCTCCGGCGGAAGCACCCTCAAAATACAATCCCGGTTCGATCTCCGTTTCCAGAACGAGAGCCGAGATGCGCGTGCGAATTTGCCGGTGAGCCCTGGCAATATCGCAGGGCTTTGACAGATTCTCCGCAAGATCCATTACCGCGTCGATGGCGGTTGTGTAGGTGGGCTCCGGATAGCTGAGGAGCGGAAAAAAAATATCACGAATGGCCATGCGGCTTCTCCTTTCGCGCATGATGCGGCTGGAGGCCGTATGCCGTCTTGATCTGGATCAGAGGCATTGTTTTCGGGAAGAATAGTCTCTTGAACAGCCCAATCTTGGCGGCGAATTTCAGGAGGAGCGAATGCGGGCCCATGACATCATGACCCACAACGTCATCACAATCGGCCCTGATGCGACACTTGCCGACGCGGCCGGCCTTATGCTTGCCAATCACTTCAGCGGTCTGCCGGTCGTTGATGCAAAGGGCGAGCTTGTCGGCATTGTGACCGAAAGGGATTTTCTTCGCAGGCAGGAACTTGAGACCCAGCGGAAAAGGCCGCGCTGGCTTGAATTCATCCTGGGTCCGGACCGCATGGCCGAGGATTATGTGAAGACCGCAGGCCGGAAGGTTCGCGAGGTCATGACACGAGATCTTTACACTGCAGCTGAAGACACTCCGCTCGCCGACATCGTTCGGCTCATGGAGAGGAATCACATCAAGCGCGTGCCGATCGTACGGGATGGAAAGATCGTTGGCATGGTCAGCCGGCAAAATTTCGTACAGGCCGTCGCGGGTCTGTTGCGCGGTTTGCCGGATACGACGCCGGGTGATACCAGTCTTCGCAGCAGGATACTTGCAACCATCGAGGATCATCATTGGGCACCAATCGGGATAAATGCGATTGTACGAAATGGGGTCGTCGATCTGTGTGGTGTCATAACTGACGAGCACGTTCGTCAAGCGATCATCGTTGCGACGGAGAATGTCCCGGGTGTCGAGCATGTCCACGATCATCTGGCGTGGGTTGACCCGATGTCCGGCGTCTACTTTCTGTCGCCAGAAGACGACATGGAGAATCCTTCCGTTCAGGCGAAGGCGTCTTAGGGGGCCTGACTCACGAAGCCTAGTTCGGGTCAGCTCGGTACTCGTGTTGCTGCTGGAACTATCGGGGAGCGAATACGGCTTACCTTGCGCGTCATTATTGAAGTCCGGCCGATGGATCGCCGATAATCGTATGGGCAGTATGATCCGGCGCGTGCTTTCGACGGCTGGCGCCGATGGGGCACGAGCGAACATCAGCGTCCGAACGTCACGCCGATCCGGTTCCCGCGGCGCCAAGCGACCCGGCAGAAGCGCCGCCGGTGTTCCATTTCAAGGATCAGAACAAATGCGTCCGGCACGGCCGATGGATATCTGAGGCTGAGCGCGGCACCAGTTGCCGAAAGATTGTGAACGGTGCAGGTGACCGGGCGACCGGCGACGACGATCGACGCCGCCTTGTGGATTTTGCGTCTGACCGCAACGCGTATCTTTTTCATTGCGGGGGGCTCGCGATCCGCGAGTCGATCCAACCTCACATATCGATACTGTGAAGCTTCCGGCGATTGCGCAGGATGATCTGTCGCGCGCCGGAAAAATCCAGCACGCCTTCGCTATGAAGCTGAGACAGCGCGCGAGACACCGTCTCCAGCGTCAGGCCGAGATAGTCGGCAATATCCCTCCGGCACATCGGAAGAGCCATCATGCCAGTGATCGCGAGGCGACGGTCCATTTCAAGAAGAAAAGTCGCGACGCGCTCAAGGGCAGTTTTTCTGCCGAGTAGAAGCATATGATCCTCGGCGTGCCGCAGGTCGCTTGCCGTCATGGTCCAGAGATTGCGGGCGACGTGAACGTCGGTGGTTGCGGCCTGCTCAAGACCGCGGCGTTTGACGAGGCGTACCGTGGTATCGACGATGGCCTCTGCGGTCAGACGATGGACGCTGCCGGACACCAGTCCGAAAACATCGCCAGGAAGATGAAAGGCACCGATTTGACGTCGACCGTCGGAAAGCAGCTTGTAGCTGCGAACGGCCCCCCGGACGATCTGATAAACGTAATCGGCCTGCTCGCCTTCGCCGTAGATTTCCTCGTCCCGCCCGTAGCAGAATTCGGTCGCAATCAGATTGGCGTGACCGGCGACAAGGCCAAACTGGTCGGTGGCCGGCAACCCGCCGATAACTACTTGATTGTTGACGATTGCATTGGCGGTGGAATGGGTGAGCATGACCATCTCCTTTGGCGGCAGATGGCCATTTCTACAGCGAACAACGCGCCGCAGGATATTTCGCTCGATATCTTAAGGGCCGCTCCCTAAGTAGTTTACCGGAGGTGCTTACCGACTTAACTGTTTCGCTGGACCGCTGCCCGGATCTCGAAGGCCAGATTTTCCTCTGCATCTGGTTTGAGCAAGACCAGATCAATTCCGGCAACGGCAGCCTTTGTCTGAATATTCTCATCCGGGTATCCCGTGATCAGAATGATCGGAGCGGGCACCTTCCGGTCGCGCAGGCTGTTTGCGATAGCTATACCGGTCATGTTGGGCATCTTGAAATCGAGAACGAAGCAATCGAACTGCTCGGTAGCTACGGCGTCCAGCATCGCCGCGCCGCTTCTGAAGGTCCGGACATCGAAGCCTTCGGTTTCGAGAAGGAATCGCAGTGAACTGAGGACATCGAGATCGTCATCGACCACGCAAATCCTGGATTTTACAACAGGGGAGGCCATGCCGAAGGGCCCTGAAAAATACGAGTAACGCATGCTCCAACATAGCGTTGCTCCGCAGGACCGTCTTGACCTGCCTCAATCCTTCAGGATTCCGCCGCGCATCGCCAGCCGGACAAGCTCCGAAATGCTGCCGGCCTGCATCTTCGTCATGACGTTTGCCCGATAAACCTCGATGGTCCGGGGACTGATACTGTAGTCGCGGGCAATCAGCTTGTTGGAGAGTCCGGCGACAAGGCCATCCATTACCTGTCGCTCCCGCGGACTGAGCGAAGCAATCCGAGACGCGATGTCCGCGATAGCCGCCTCGTTCTTCGAGTTATCGGTCGCCTGACTCAGGGCGGTGGTGATCATGATGACAAGCCGCTCGTCCTCGAACGGCTTTTCAAGAAAATCGATCGCGCCGAGTTTCATTGCTTCCACCGCGAGGGGAATATCCCCGTGCCCCGTCATGATGACGATGGGGAGTGTCTTCTGCTCCTTCTTGAGTTGCCGAAGCAGGTCGATCCCATCCATGCCGGGCATCCGCACGTCCGAGACCACGCAACCGAACGGCAGATTGGGCATGATTTCAAGAAATTTCAGCGCGCTATCGAAAAGCGTCACATTGAAGCCAACCGACCCAAGAAGAAAATCGAGAGAATCCCGCATCGCAAGATCGTCGTCGATGACATAGACATTTCCTTTTTGCGGCATTATTCCAGACCTTCGCTCGATGCGGCGGCCGGCAGCGTGAAGCGGAATGTTGCGCCGCCTGACGAGTTGCTTTCGACGGACATGCGGCCGCCATGCGCCTCTACGATTGTCCGGCTGATCGAAAGCCCCACACCCATTCCTGTTTCCTTCGTCGTAAAGAATGTCTGAAATAGCTTTGCCCGCACATCGTCGCTGAATCCATGCCCTGTGTCGGATACCTCAACTTCGATCATGTCTTCCGAAGCCCGGGTATTTGACACCGCAAGTTCTCGCCGAGTGGTGTCGGCCATGGCCTCAAGCGCATTCCTGAACAGATTAACCAGAACCTGCTGAATCTGCACTCGATCAACCAGCACCAGATCGCATTCGGGATCCAGATTGAAGCGCAGCAAGATGCCTTGTTCTCGCGCACCGGTCAGGCCAAGAGCGCCGGCTTCTTCAATCAGCTTTGAAAGACTTTCAACCCGCTTTTCGGATTCTCCGCGCGCCACGAAATCGCGAAGCCGCCGTATGATTTGTCCTGCACGGAGAGCTTGCTCCGCCGCACGATCCATCGCGACGGCGATTTTCGCTGCGTTTGGATCTTCGCTTGAGGCCAATAGCCGCCGAGAACCCTTCATGTAGTTGCTGATTGCTGCAAGCGGCTGGTTTATTTCGTGAGCTAGCGCGGACGCCATCTCTCCCATCGCGCTCAAGCGCGAGACATGAGCTATTTCGGATTGAAGCTCCTGAAGGCGAGCCTGGGTTTGCTGATACTCGGTGAGATCGCGGACGAAGCCCGTGAAATACGGCTGTCCGCCGGATTCCATTTCACCAATGGAAAGATGCATCGGAAATGTTGTTCCGTCCTTGCGCTGGCCGGTCACGATCCGCCCTATGCCAATGATATGCCGCTCGCCCGTTGACTGGTAGCGGGCGAGGTATCCGTCATGCCGCCGCCTGTCGGGGTTGGGCATCAGCACGCTGACGTTCTGGCCGATCGCCTCCTGTTCGGTGTAACCGAATTGCCGTTCGGCAGCGCTGCTGAAGAACTGCATGACGCCGCGGCCGTCAATGACGATCATCGCGTCGGGAATCGTCTCGAGGATGGACCGAAGATGACCTTCTCGCGTCCGCAGTGCTTCCTCAACCTGCTTTTGATCGTCGATGTCGAGAATGATCCCGCTCAGATGCAGAGGTGTGCCGTCGTTGCCTTTGACAACGCTGCCACGGGTGCGAACCCAGTGACGACGGTCGTGCGTTCCGCGCACCCGATACTGAATATCCAGGTTGCGGCCCGTCTCCATGGACTGCCGCACGGCGAGGTCGATACGTTCGCGATCTGGAGGTTCAAGCAGCGAAAGAAAAAATTCGTAGCTGACAGGCTGATCGTCTGCAACACCGAGCAGGTTTCGTGCCGCAGCCGACCAGACCAATTTGCGGGATGAAAGGTCGAGATCCCAGGTGCCGATCCCGGCCCCGTCGATACCAAGCCACAAATGTTCATCGCGAAAGGGCCCGTTGGACGGTGCCTCATCGGTTCTGGTCAAGATCCGCCGCCTCTAGATCCCGGGCCGGGCCTCTTGCCTTAAGAAGGAAAGTCGCGGCAAGACCCTATCAAAGGCAAGTATTGGCCTAGTTGGGGACATTGCTCAAGTCGGAACCCGCAGTCCGGTGGATCGGAGGGACCCGATAATCGGCTACAGAGGCCTCATCAACCCACACGCGTTTGGCTAGACGCTCAGCTTCGCGGCGGCTTCGCCACGAAGCGCGGCCAGAACAAGGTTAGACGAAACGTCAAAGACCTCATGGCCATGCGTGAAAAGATGTTCGTAGCTTCGATGAAAGCGGTCCATCTGCTCATGGCCGCAATCCCGGAATGCGGCGGTCAGGTCTTTGACAGAATGCGCTTGAGCGATCTTTGAGATAAATTCCTGCGCAATGCTCATTCCAGAGCGTGCAAGCTCCAACGCGTCCTGGTTGGCCTGTATGATCTCGTACAGAGCCAGTTTCTGCGCACCGAGTGTGAACCGCGTTCCCCGGGTGGCAATTTCGGTTAGCTGTGATGAAACATCGTTCGGATTTTTCACCTCAGGTGCATTTGCTCGATGGCAGATATTCGGCATCACGCTTTCCCCACGTTAACATGTTGATATCAAGGAAGGACCGATAGTCAGCGCGCAATTCAAGCTGGAGGTTAGCTGCTGACAACAATATCTAGGGGAAGTTTGCTTTCGGGCCTGCTTGTGGGCGATGAAACGACAAGCAATTCGGCGTCTTTCACGGCGGCGACCATGAGCTCGACGGCGAGCGCATTGAGCTCAACGGCGACCTCTTCGTCTGTGCATTTCAAGGCGAGCTGCACGCAACGCCGCGAACACTCTGTAGCGATATCTGAGATGTGCATAGCGATCTCCCTATTGGAGAAACGCTAACTCCCGCTATGGTGGCCGGTGTTGATCTCGATCAACCGAAAGTAGGATTTCGATCCGATCGCCGCGATTGATCCTGATCAAACTATCCCCCGCAAACTTGCTGTCAGAATGCCTGATGGCGGCGCACGTCGCCCAGAATCTCCGATGGCCGACAATTTGCAGGACACGTCTTTGTACAAATTTCTCCAGGAAACGGCTGCCGACTGCATGACGCGTTCCGTGAAAACGGTGACGCGCGAGCTTACCATGCGAGCACTGGTGCTGCTGTTCGAACGTGACGATTTCAATGCCTATCCGGTTGTCGAAGGCATCCACGTTGTTGGGTTGGTGACCAAGCTGGATTTCCTGAAGTGCTTTGCCTTCACGCCCGCGCAGATGGTGCCGCGTTACGACGATCTCATGAGCACGACCGTTGCCGACGTCATGAACTCGACGTTCATATATGTCGGGGCGGAATCAAAGCTCACGCGGGTTTTGCAGCTCATGGTCGAGCATCGCTTGAGAAGCATCCCGGTGATCGACGCGGAGAGGCTCATCGGCATCGTTTCCCGCGAAGATGTCATGAGATCGCTAAAGCGATGCACAAGCTCGGACGATGAGGGACGATAGGTTCTCGATTCATTATAGCGGAACGACCGATACGACACGATAGGTGTGAGAGGGCCCTCCGTCTGTGATTGAGACGTATTCTCCCGGGACGAATTTCTCGTCCGAGAAGTGGTATCCCACCTCATCGGCGTGGTCGCCGGAGATGTCGTAGTGGAATGCCCAGTGGTCGCCGGCGCGATGAACGAGATGACCGAGGTCATCAGGCTTCCCGGGCCGAAATCGCGCGACCCGGCAGGCCTCGCGATGTTTCTTCCACATTGCGAGATCCAGCCAGCCCTCGGGATCCAGAGGTCCAATCAGGACGTAAGCTATTCCCGAATCGCCAATGGGATGTCCTGCCTCTCGTGCAAGTTCGAGCCGGATTTGCCGGAAGTTCGGCGGCAGGCTGACGTTCAAGATTCGCTGAGGTTTTGCTTGGCTCATGGCGTAGATCTTTCCGCATTCTGGTCCCGACAGTTTCACTCACGGACGAAGAAAGTCGGCCAATGCCTATTCCAGGCTTTTCATGAATGCGAGGAGGTCGTTGATCTGATCCGGATCGAGTTGAAAGGCGGGCATGCTGGGGTGACCGGTATAAATCCCCTCCGCAAAGGCCTCCGCCAGCGTCTCGATTTTGTAGCGCCGATGGAGATCGCGGAATGGCGGAGCAATCTTCAGCGGACTCGGATTGAACCTGTCGATGGCATGGCAGCGTGCGCAGTTTGTCTTCGCAAACACGAATCCTCGCTGCTCCGCTGGTGATGCAGCTTTGGCCGGCATCGCCAGGATGATTGCGATCGCCAGACAACCGTAAAGATATCGCATCGTTATTGCTTCGGTGTGAGACGCGGGTTTGCGCAATGATCTTGCGGGGCTCGCTCTATCCCGCATTGATTTGCATCAATCCATAATCGTCAAAGTCGGTATGGTTGTCGTGAACCGACCGCCTTGTGGCTGGCTAAATACTCTCTTCGCGAAGGCGATATTGTCAAATGTGTCATCGCGTATCCTCAAATCGTCTGGACAGTGAATCCGCCGGATGCCTGCTGTGTGTCCTGCGCTCGCTCAGCATCTGCGGCGCGCTTGAGGAAAAAGAACTTCTGGAACTGGCGAGGCTGTCACAGCGCATGCGTTTGAACTCCAAGACGCCGTTGTTCTCGGAGGGCGATCAATCCGATGCTGCTTACAACGTGACTGAAGGAACGGTGCGCCTTTCCAAGCTGCTGCCCGACGGGAGGCGACAGATCGTCGGGTTCGCGTTGCCGGGCGACTTCATCGGAGTGGCGCCGGGCGGCTGTTATGGTTTTTCGGCGGATGCGATCGAACCGGTGATGGTATGCCGGTTTCTGAAAGAACCTTTCGCTCGCTTCGTTGCGGGCAAGCCGTGGATGTTGCAACGGATGAACGATTTTGCGCGCCAGGAACTTGTTCTGGCGCAGGACCACATGGTTTCACTCGGCCGGCGATCTGCCGAGGAAAAAGTAGCCGCGTTTCTTATCGGGTGGCGAAACAGGCTGCAACGGATCGGCCGTGCGGCCAAGACGGTCTACCTGCCCATGAGCCGGCAGGATATCGCGGACTATCTCGGCCTCACCGTTGAGACAGTCAGCCGGACCCTGACCAAACTGGAGCGCGATGGTGTCATCGTCATCGTGCCCGGAGGCGTTCGCCTGCTGGATACGAGGCGGGCCGAAGCGCTGGCCGCCGCCTGATCGCTCGCCGTTACATCTTACCGCAGTCGCGTCGATCACTTGCGCGAATTGATCCGCATCAAAGACTCAATTGAGTCGATGTCGCACGCTGCGCCCGGTCAAAGAGGGAGAGCGGCTATGCCCGTCAATGCAATGATTCTGTCGGCGATTATTCTGGTGATGTTTGTGGCGTTCGGCGCCGTCCTGATGTGGGCGGACTTACAAACCAGACCGCATCGCCTGAAGGCGGATGCCGCCATAAAACCCCGCCGAAGGGCGTTCTGAACGGATTACAGCGCTTCTGCGCGCTTTGGCGGCGGCCATGCGAGTTGCGACGATTTTCATTTAGGTCGAGGAGGTCTCAATGGAGCGGCGAACCGAAAGTATTCCGATGGTTGATCATGTCGTCTCATGGGCAAAGAAATTCGCGAGGCGGTTCGGGCAGTCGAACGAACTGCAAAAGCTGGACCCGGATGAAATCAGCAGGATCGCCAGGGACTTCGGGATTTCAGTGTCCGAGCTCTTAACGCTGGCGAAATGCGATGCCGACGTTCAGGAGCTTCTGAAGCAGCGGCTTGTTCAAATGGGACTGTCCCAAGAACTCGTACTGAACAAGCATCCCAGCGAGTTCGGCGATCTGAATCGTGTTTGCGCCAGTTGCGGTTCCAAAAAGCGATGCGCGAACGACTTTCTACAGCACAAGTCCGGCCATTCAGAATACTGCCCCAATACTTCCACCTTGGAAGCTCTTCGCGCGATGGACGATGCGAATGCCGAGGCGCGAATTTCCCAAGCACAAGAGTTGACCCGGACGAAGCAAGAATGCGCGGGTTGATCTCGATCAAATCTCTCACCGTAAAGTAATGATTGATGATGCGAACAAGCACCGAGAAATTTCAATCATGAACCGGCCAGAAGAGATCAAGTGGATGACCGCTGGAGAAGGCAGCCTCGCTGCCTTTTTTGCGGTTTCAGTATTCGTCTGTCTATTCGCAGCGGCGCAGGCCCAGGATACGGCATTTGCATTCCATGCGTCTGTGGGGATGGCGGCAAGTCTCATTGCCACGTTCGCGATCTTCAATCGTTACTTCAACCGGCCGGCGTCCCTGCCTCCGCAGGAAATTCATGGCCGGCCGAATTACAATCTTGGGCCGATCAAGTTTGCGTCGGTAATGTCGGTATTTTGGGGGATCGCCGGCTTTTCCGTCGGCCTTCTCATTGCTTCGCAACTCGCCTGGCCGGCATTGAACTTTGATTTGCCCTGGACAACTTTCGGAAGGCTCCGGCCGTTGCACACGTCCGCGGTTATCTTTGCCTTTGGTGGCAATGTTCTCATCGCGACGTCTTTCTACGTGGTTCAGAAGACTTGCCGCACGCGCCTCGCTGGCGACCTCGCTCCCTGGTTCGTCGTGCTCGGATATAATTTCTTCATCCTGATCGCCGGGACTGGCTATCTGCTTGGAGTGACCCAGTCAAAAGAGTACGCCGAACCGGAGTGGTACGCGGACCTTCTGCTGACGGTCGTATGGGTGGCGTATCTGCTGGTGTTTGTCGCAACGCTGATAAAGCGCAAGGAACCCCACATTTTCGTTGCCAACTGGTTCTATCTCGCATTCATCATCACGATTGCTGTGCTTCATCTCGGCAACAATCCCGGTGTGCCGGTATCGGTGTTCAGTTCAAAGTCGTACATCGTATGGGGCGGCGTGCAGGATGCGATGTTCCAGTGGTGGTATGGCCACAACGCGGTTGGTTTTTTTCTGACCGCCGGCTTCCTTGCCATCATGTACTACTTCATTCCGAAGCGCGCGGAGCGGCCGGTCTATTCCTACCGTCTTTCGATCATCCACTTCTGGGCAATCATCTTCCTCTATATCTGGGCCGGCCCGCATCACTTGCATTACACGGCATTGCCGGATTGGGCGCAGACGCTCGGAATGACCTTCTCCATCATGCTGTGGATGCCGTCCTGGGGCGGGATGATAAACGGACTGATGACGCTGTCCGGCGCATGGGACAAGTTGCGAACTGATCCGGTTTTGCGAATGCTGGTCGTTTCCGTTGCCTTTTACGGCATGGCCACATTTGAAGGGCCGCTGATGTCGATCAAGGTCGTAAACTCGCTCAGCCACTACACCGACTGGACCATCGGTCACGTTCACTCCGGCGCTCTCGGCTGGGTCGGGTTCGTGTCGTTCGGCGCGCTCTACTGCCTCGTGCCGTGGCTGTGGGATCGCAAGGGACTTTACAGCCTCAAGCTCGTCAACTGGCACTTCTGGATCGCGACGATTGGCATCGTTCTGTACATCTCCGCGATGTGGGTATCGGGCATTCTTCAGGGCCTGATGTGGCGAGCTTATACGTCACTCGGATTCCTGGAATATTCCTTTATCGAAACCGTCGAAGCGATGCATCCGTTCTACATCATCCGTGCTGCGGGCGGCGCCTTGTTCCTGATCGGATCGTTGATCATGGCTTACAATCTCTGGATGACGGTGCGTGCCGGCGAGGCTTCGGAAGCCGCGACAGCGTCTGCTCTTCAGCCTGCCGAGTGAGGAGCGAGCGTATGTCACTCTGGAAACGTCATCAGATCTTCGAGAAGAATTCTGTCGTTCTCATCGTCGGAATTCTGGCGGTCATTGCGATCGGCGGGCTCGTCGAGATAACGCCGTTGTTCTACCTGAAAAGCACGATCGAGAAGGTTGACGGCATGCGCCCGTACACGCCGCTCGAACTGGCCGGGCGCAACATCTATGTCCGCGAGGGTTGTTATCTCTGCCACTCCCAGATGGTTCGTCCGCTGCGTGATGAAGTCGAACGCTACGGGCATTACTCGCTCGCGGCGGAGAGCATGTACGATCATCCGTTCCAGTGGGGCTCCAAGCGGACAGGTCCTGATCTGGCGCGCGTCGGCGCCAAGTACTCGGACGAGTGGCACGTTACTCATCTGAAAAATCCGCGTGCCATCGTGCCGCAATCGGTCATGCCGGGTTATCCGTTCCTGGCGGAAACCGAAGTCGATATGGCAACCATTGCGGACCATCTGCGTGCAAACCGAACAGTGGGCGTGCCGTATTCTGACGATCAGATCGCCAACGCGGCTGCGGATCTCAAGGCGCAGGTCGATCCGGATAACGGTGACGTCGATGCATTGGTGAAGCGGTATCCGAAGGCGGTTGCGAGAAATTTTGACGGTAAGCCGGGGAATCCAACGGAGATGGACGCGCTGGTGGCCTATCTGCAGATGCTCGGTACGCTTGTCGATTTCAAGCTGTACGACGAAAAAGCAAATCTTCGCTAGGAAGCCGGTATATGAAAGCGATCCTCACCGTCCAGAATGCCGTTTCGGGTTTCGTCGTGACCTGGTGGACCCCCATATTTGTAGGCATCTTTTTCGCCATCGTCGCCTATGCATTGTGGCCTCGCAACAAGTCGATGTTCGATGCGGCGTCGCGACTTCCGTTGCGAGAGGATTGACAGCTCATGACGGATCACAGGGACGATATTGATACCGTAACCGGCACCGCTACAACCGGCCACCAGTGGGACGGGATCAAGGAGTTGAACACTCCGCTGCCGCGATGGTGGATCATCACATTTTACGCAACCATCGTATGGTCCGTCGGCTACTGGGTCGTTTACCCGGCATGGCCGCTGGTTCAGAGTTTCACCACTGGTCTTTTCCAGTATTCGTCGCGTGCGGATGTCGCCGTCGAGCTTGCGAACCTTGAGAAGCTTCGGGGCGGCAAGATGGTCACCCTGAATGCCACGCCTTTAGCGGATATCGAGAAAGACCCGGCACTGCTCGCACTGGCGCGCGCACGGGGCAAGGCGGTGTTCGGTGACAACTGTGCGCCCTGTCATGGCAGCGGCGGCGCCGGCGCAAAGGGTTATCCCAACCTCAACGATGACGAATGGTTGTGGGGCGGGTCGCTCGATCAAATTGGCAGAACCATCGAGTTCGGCGTGCGGTCGGGACATCCCAAGGCGCATGAAGGAGCAATGCTTGCTTTTGGCAAGGATGGCATCCTGAAGCCGGACCAGATCGTCACGGTCGCAAATTATGTGAGATCACTCTCGGGCCTGTCCACTTCGAAAGGCTTCGACAGCAGCGCCGGGCAGAAGATTTTCGCCGAAAACTGCGCGGCGTGTCACGGCGATAACGCCAAGGGCAACGTCGAGCAGGGCGCACCGGATCTGACCGACAAGATCTGGCTTTTTGGATCGGACGAGAAAACCATTATCGAAACCATCACCTACGGTCGCGCAGGTGTCATGCCGGCGTGGAGCGGGCGTCTCGATCCTGCGACGATCAAGGCCCTGGCGGTGTACGTCCACTCGCTCGGCGGCGGAAAGTAGGATCTTCGGGCTGCACCTGACTGGTCCGACTTGAGTTGGATCAATCGTGGTCGCGCCCTCAAGACTATCATGAGGGGCATCGCGAGAACTGTCCTTCATGAACAAGATCACCGCGCCCGACGATCTGGAAACCGACGACTATGGACCGCTCTACGCGGCTCAAAAGAAGGTTTATCCACAAAGCGTCTCGGGAACATTTCGCAGTATCAAATGGAAGCTGATGGCCGCTTGCCTTGGCGTCTACTACCTGCTGCCGTTCATTCGCTGGAATCGCGGCGTCGGTGCACCGAGCCAGGCTGTGCTGGTCGATTTGCCGAACAGCCGCTTCTATTTCTTCTTCATCGAGTTGTGGCCTCAGGAAGTCTACTACTTTACGGGTCTTCTGATCCTCGCCGCATTGACACTGTTTCTGATGAACGCGGTGGGTGGCCGCATCTGGTGCGGCTATCTCTGCCCGCAAACGGTCTGGACCGATCTGTTTTACGCGGTGGAGCGCCTGATCGAAGGCGATCGCCGTGAGCGCATGAAGCGAGATGCCGAAGGCTGGACTGTCCAGCGTGTCACCGATCTCGTGTTCAAGCATTCAATCTGGCTGCTGATCGCATGGTGGACCGGCGGCGCCTGGGTTCTCTACTTTAACGATGCCCCGACGCTCGTGATGCAGCTGCTGACATTTCGGGCGCCCGCGCTGGCCTATATCTGGATCGCCATCCTGACATTTACGACCTATGCCCTGGCAGGGTTCATGCGGGAGCAGGTCTGCGTCTACATGTGCCCCTGGCCGCGGATTCAGGCGGCTCTGACCGACGAGTGGGCGCTCAACGTTACCTACAAATACGATCGGGGCGAGGAGCGCACGTCGCTCAAGAAGGCGCTGGAACGGCGAGCTCACGGAGAAATAGTCGGGGACTGTATCGACTGCCGCCAGTGCGTCGCGGTGTGCCCAACCGGAATCGATATCCGGGACGGCGCGCAACTAGATTGCATCCAGTGCGGCCTCTGCATCGACGCGTGCGATACCGTGATGACGAAGATCGGCCGGCCGACCCGCCTGATCGGCTATGACAACGATATCAACATTCAGCGCCGGCTCGCCGGTAAGTCCGAAATATTCAAGCTCATTCGGCCGCGGACCATTGCCTATGCCGTTTTGATCGCCGCCGTCGGGAGCGTTATGCTGTACGCGCTTCTCACGCGCTCGCTGCTTGACATCAACGTGCTGCATGACCGCAATCCGATTGCTATCAAGCTGAGCGATGGTTCCATCCGCAATGCGTACACCGTGCGCCTGCTGAACAAGCGCGGCTTCGATCGCACCGTTACGATCGATGTCGATGGTGTGAGTGGGGCCGTGGCTCACGTGGTTGGCGCGGATTCGATTACGCCGGACAGGCCGGCGATCGTGCTGGGGCGCGATCAAACGACAGAGCTGCGCGTTCTCGTCACGGCCAAGCCTCTCGGCGAGCTTTCAAAATCAACGCCGTTGACATTCCGCGTTACCGATATCGGTCTCGGCGAAGCGGCATCCGCAACGGACAATTTTGTCACGCCATGACATTCACGGATGGATGCCTTCCATGAACAGTTCGACGACAGCAGGTAAACCTCTCACGGGACGCGCGGTGCTTGTCATGCTGGTTGCATTCTTTGGGATCGTGATCGGCGTCAATTTGGTGCTGATGCGGTTTGCGATCAACACGATGTCGGGAACCGATGTTGACAGTGCGTATCGCGCCAGTCTGGCATATGAACGCGAAATTCGCGCAGCGCATGATCAGGATACGCGTCACTGGCGCGTCGAGGCACATATCGAGCGCGGCCCTGCCGACGGTGCCCGCGTTCGCATTGTCGCGCGCGACAGCGTGGGCGCGCCGCTGAGCGGACTGGATTTTTCCGCTCGTCTGGAGCGTCCCGCCGACAAGCGGGCGGATCGGACCATCGCCCTGACAGAAGTCGAAACCGGTATCTACAGGGGAAGCGCCGAAGGCGTCCTCGCCGGCCAGTGGAATCTGGTGCTTGAGGGCGACACGGGTGGCAAGCGCGTCTTCAGGTCGCGGAACCGCGTTATGTTGAATGATTGAGGAGATGTCATGGCTGTGACCCGAGACTTCTCGCACTACGTTAAAGACCTGGGCTCAGGCCTCGCTCATCTTGATCTGGCGGTGGAGGGCGTTAGTTGCGCCGGCTGCATGATGAAAATCGAGCGCGGACTTTCCGCCATCCCGAACGTGACATTGGCGCGGGTTAACCTGACCGACCGGCGGTTGGCGGTGGAGTGGAAGAAGGGAACGATCGATCCAGCGCAGTTTGTCGATCGCCTCGCGGCGCTCGGATACAAGGCCTATCCATTCGAGCCGATCCGCGCAGAAGTCGTTGAAGTTGAGCAGTCGCGGTTTCTGCTGCGCTGCCTTGGCGTGGCGGCCTTCGCCACAATGAACGTGATGATGCTGTCGGTTCCGGTGTGGTCCGGCAACGTCACGGATATGATTCCGGAGCAGCGTGATTTCTTTCACTGGCTGTCGGCGCTGATCGCCTTGCCGGCCGCGGCCTATGCCGGCCAGCCATTTTTCCGTTCGGCGTTTGGTGCGCTTCGCGCACGAAGCGTCAATATGGATGTTCCGATCAGCATTGGCGTCGTGCTGGCGCTTGGCATGTCGATTGTTGAGACGATTCATCATGCCGAGCACGCCTATTTCGATGCCGCTATCATGCTTCTCACCTTTCTGCTGGTGGGGCGCTATCTCGATCAGAACATGCGACGGCGAACGCGTGCCGTCGCTGGAAACCTTGCGGCGCTAAAGGCGGAGACCGCGACCAAATTCATATCGTCAACCGAGATCAGCGAAGTTCCCGTTGCCGCCATCGTCCCCGGCGACATTGTGCTTTTGCGTCCGGGTGAACGCTGCGCCATCGACGGCAAGGTCATCGACGGACGATCGGAAATCGACCAGAGCCTGATCACGGGTGAGACGCGCCATGTCGCGGCAGAGGCCGGCACCGCAGTGTATGCCGGGACCATGAATATTTCAGGCACGTTGCGCGTCCGGGTCGGAGCAGCAGCTGAGGGAACGCTGCTGGCGGAGATCTCCCGGTTGCTCGAGAACGCGCTGCAGGCACGCTCTCGCTATGTGCAACTGGCGGACAGGGCATCGCGGCTTTATGCGCCGGTGGTGCACGCGACAGCGTTGCTCACCATGCTGGGATGGGTTGCGCTGGGCGCGAACTGGCACGACGCCATCGTCATCGCGATCGCTGTCCTCATCATTACCTGCCCGTGTGCACTCGGTCTAGCAATTCCGACGGTTCAAACCATCGTTGCGGGCACGCTGTTCCGCGCCGGCGTCCTGCTCAATTCCGGCGATGCCGTCGAACGCGTTGCTGACGTCGATACGGTTGTTTTCGACAAGACCGGCACGCTGACATTGCCCGAACTCGATGTGGTGAACACTGCGGCCATTCCCGCCGACGTCCTTCAACTGGCAGGACGGCTGGCGCTTGCCAGTCATCATCCAGTTGCGGCGGCGGTCGCTCGCGCCTCGAAAGCGATGTCTCCGCTTGAGGGGATCGTGGAAGAACCGGGGCAGGGGGTGCGGGGACTGGTCGATGGCGTCGAACTCAGGCTTGGCAGGCCTTCGTTCTGCAACGCGGACCGGATGGCGAACGAGATTCTGAGTACGGACCCGGAGATTTCAGTGGTTGCTTTCAGCCGCGGACCGGAACGATACGTTTTTGCCGTCAGGCAACAGCTTCGGCCGGATGCCGCGGCTACGATACGCGGCCTCATCGAGCGCGGCATCATGGTCGAGATTCTCTCCGGTGACCGTGAGTTGGCGGTGAGGCACGCCGCGACGGCTCTGGGAGTTGTCGGGTGGCGTGCGGGTCTCGCGCCAGCGGACAAGATTTCTCACATCGAAGACCTGAAGAGGCGCGGCCGCACGGTGATGATGGTCGGCGACGGCCTGAACGATGCGCCGGCGCTAGCGGCGGCATCGGCGTCGATGTCTCCGGTAAGTGCGACTCACCTCAGCCAGGCGGCTGCGGACATGATCTTTCTTGGCAGGGATCTCGCTCCGGTGCTGTCCGCTATCGTTTTTTCACGCAAGGCGCTTCAACTGATGCGAGAGAATCTGGCACTGGCGATCGGCTATAACGTTCTGGCCGTCCCGATCGCGATCGCGGGATATGCAACACCGCTGGTTGCTGCGGCGGCCATGTCGGGATCGTCGATCCTAGTCATGCTGAACTCGCTGCGCGCACGCCGTGTTGCGCCGGAGGTGACGTGATGGAAGTGCTCGCCTATCTTGTTCCGCTCGCTCTGGCGCTCGGGATCATCGGTCTCCTGGGCTTCCTGTGGTCGCTCAGGAGCGGACAGTACGACGATCTTGATGGTGCGGGATGGCGGGCTATCGCCGACGACGATCCGCCTTCGCCGCCCGCATAAGAGACAATCGGTCGCGGGCGGGATTGACGAAGGACGACCTTACCTTCGCTTTTCGCAGCTTGAATAGCCGATCAGGCTGTAAGCCGGGCAGGTGGCAAACAGTCCTGTAACCAACGGCACGATTCCGATCAAACCAGTCCAGTCCCAGCCCTTGATAGGAAGCCCGTTGCGAAGCGCGAATGCGATCAGCGCCAAGCCCACGACGACGCGGACCATTCGATCCGCCATGCCTACGTTGCGTGACATAGCAAGCCTCCATGAAACCCGCCGCAGAAAAGCAGCACTGTGCAAGATTGGGCCGACAGGCGTCGCAGGTCCTTGATGTGCATCAATCGGCCTTGTCGGACACGTGGCGCGAGTTCTGTTCTAAAGTGGATTGAACCGGCCGTAGCCCGTCAGCCGCAGCAGCTGAAATAGGTCATGGCAGGCCACTTGCGCCAATGCGTCGGCGAGATTTCAAGCCGTTGCATTGTCTCAGCGTTAAGCCAGCCGTCGTTCGTCAGAATGCACGGGAAGATCTTTGCGTGCACCTCCCTGTCGATGACTGCGACTGCGAGATATTGCTCACGCGGCGCGGTTGATATGTCTTGCCACATACCCGGAATCTAGACCCAGCGTCCGAGCTCAATCTTGATTCAGATCAGTGGGAGGATAGGCGAGCAGACAGCGTTGATCGTTCCCCGGTCTTCAAGCACACAATGCGGAGCTCTCGACAGGACTTGAGGCAGATCAATTCGCGGGCGAACCATCTGGCCAAACTGCCGTGATGGCCAACTTGATTTACCGTTGCCCCCAGACAGGCCTGAACGTGCAGGCGTGGATGCCTGAGAATGAACAGCACGAGGCCGGACACGTGTACAAGGCAGTCTTGTGTTCGGCCTGCACGCGGCTGCATTTCATTCACAAGATGACCGGAAGATTGCTAGGTGAGTCTGACTGATCGTGGTTTACGGGCTATACGCGAACCATCCCGCCTAGTTTTGTTCGATACTTTGCAAAAATCGAGCGGCACACGCATCGTGCCAGTAAGCGCGGGGATCGGCTCCCCGAAATCCGCAGTGGCCTCCGGATTGCGAAAGCAGCCGAACAAGTTTTGGATTTCTGTCCCATCTGTACTGAAGATAGGCGTCGCTCGGGACGATCGGGTCGTCTGATGCATGGATCATCAGGGAAGGGACAGTTACGTGCTCGAGAAATGGACCGCAGGACGAGCGCGTATAATAATCCTCCGCACCGCTAAAGCCGTTACGAGGCGCGGTAAAAGTCTGGTCGAAATCCCAGACAGTGCGTGTCCTGAGAACCGCATCCCGCTCCTGTTCTGAAAGTTCTGCGGCGGGCTTGATGCTTTCCTTCCTCAATTGGGAAAGGATTGCGAATTGAAAAAGCGCGTTGTCCCACCGCATGAGCCGGCGAGATACTGTCGATAGATCGAGGGGAGACGATACTGCGATAGCGGCGCTTATGGGCGACGAAGAGCCCCGCTCACCCAGAAACTTCATCAGCACATTTGCGCCCAGAGAGTAGCCCATCGCTACGATTCCACTGGTCCGTAAATCGGCGGGCACCATGGACACCAGATGATCCAGATCGTCGGTGGTGCCCGCGTTGTATTGAAGTTTGCAGAGTGGTCGCGACGGACCGGCGCCCCGCAGATTGGCTCGCAGGACCGGATAGCCGAGATTCAGGAAGTGGCTGGCTGACCGAAGAATGTAGCTGCTGTCTTCGCTGCCGCTCACGCCGTGGATCAGCAGGACCACGCACCGATTGATGTCCGAACGGCTTGGACGATGGAGCGTTGCAACCATGCTGTCTCCCGTCCCATCCGGAACGGGAGCGGATAATCGCTTACCCGGGTGCCGATCAAGATCACCTGCACCTGTTGCGGGCAGGGCGCCCGCGATGGTTTGAAGATGGCCGCCCCACCATGGAGCACCTGCTTTAAACGTTGGAAAATCGAGTTGCGTTGAAGCCTCGCGTACCGTCGAACTGAGCGTCATCTGATGCTCTCCCGGATACGATGTGTGCTGTCGCGGACAATACCCATTGGTTATCGCGCGCGCCTAGGCCATCCGCAACTGGTTGCCGCGTTGGCGGCGGGAAACGGGGCTTCCGGCAATGCAATCGTGCTGCTGACCCTCTGCGGCTGCCGTTATGGGCGGTGCGCTCCACGTCATGCTTAATGTTTCCTTTCGGAATCGACCGCCGGAGTCTCTTTTTTGTCACGCCGGAAGAGAATGCATCACGGGGGGCCTCTGGAAGGAAACCATCCGGCCCGTTGTCCATTTCTCGTTAACTGGGGGGCCGATAGGGTCCGCCCAACTCAACATGGGGAGAAGAGAAATGGGTTATCGTTCCGCACTGCTGGCTTTCTCGGCCGCTGTTCTGGCTTCCACGGCGTCGTTCGCCGCTGACCTGCCGGCCCGCACCTACACCAAGGCACCGGTTTATGCCGCGCCGATCTACAACTGGACCGGCATCTACGTCGGCGCGCACATCGGCGCTGCTTTCGGTGGCGATGACGGCTTCACCA